>Ga0105047_10000184_pt1 | contig 94176 bp, 87 predicted proteins | sample MAT04_FD_78384 | JGI IMG/M metagenome (GOLD analysis project Ga0105047, IMG submission 78384) | Freshwater microbial communities from Lake Fryxell liftoff mats and glacier meltwater in Antarctica - MAT-04 (megahit assembly) | ecosystem: Environmental > Aquatic > Freshwater > Ice > Liftoff... | reverse complement strand
TGGCCATGGCCATGGCCCAGCGTTGCAACAGAAACGGTGGCAGACCGTTGATGCGGGCCACATTGCGCATGCTGCCTTCACCCGCGTCCACGATGAACATCCGGTCGCCGGCAACAGCGGCTGTGCAAGGGCCCGCACGCGTTGGATCGGGAAACGGCGAGCCGCTGCCGCATAGCGCAATGTGCAAGCCATCGGGCAGGGTGGGCAGGATGTTGCGGCCTACGTTGTAGGCAGCGGCACGCTGCAGTAGCAGAGTGCCTATCTGCTTCTGGAACACAACAGCGCATGCAGCCCCTAACAGCGCGATGGTGGCGACGCCCAACAGGGTTTTCTTGATCTTGTTCATGGTCTTATAGTGTGCAAGCCGATTGACGCGCCGGATTTGAAAACTCCATTACGTTGTCGGCCACGCTGCCGAACTTCAGGTCCATCAGGTCCAGCGCATAGTTTTGGTTCAGCTTCCAGGGCGCGCGTGATCCCTGCTTCGGCAGTCCGCTCAACGCCCGCTGGACGTAGCCCGAGGTGAATTGCATGACCGGCTCGGTCACCAGGGTCGGATCGGCGTTACGCGGCACGCATTGGCTGAACCCTTCTTTTTGCATATGGTTCAGCAAGCGGCAGGCGTAAGCGGTAGTCAAGTCACATTTCAGCGTCCACGAGGCATTGGTGTAGCCCAGGCTATAGGCCAGATTAGGCACGCCACTGAACATCATTCCCTTGTAGTTCAGTGTGTCTGCAACGCCGACGGTCTGGCCATCGACGGCCAGGCTGGCACCCCCCATCAGCTCCATGACCAGGCCGGTTGCGGTGACGATGACATCTGCATCCAGGTGGACACCGGACTTCAAGCGGATTCCCGTTTCCGTAAATGTATCGATGTGGTCGGTGACGATGGACGCTTGTCCGCTTTTGATCACTTTGAATAGATCACCGTCCGGAACGACGCAAACCCGTTGATCCCAGGGCTTGTAACTCGGTGTGAAATGCTTGCCCACATCAAAGTCCGGCCCGAGGGCTTGCTGCACCTGCTTCAGCATCCATTGCTTGACCTGGCCGGGTCGCTTGCGGCTCATACGGAAAAAGTACATGCCCATCAACACGTTCTTCCACCGCGTCATCGCATAGGCCAGCCTGGCCGGCAGGACGTTGCGCAAGGTGTTGGCAACGGCATCCTGGCCCGGGCGCGCCATGACGTAGGTTGGTGAGCGCTGCAGCAGCGTGACATGCGCGGAAGTGGGCGCGATGCTGGGAACCAGCGTCACGGCAGTGGCGCCACTCCCGATGACCACCACCTTTTTACCCGCGGTGACGATGTCCTCGGTCCAATGCTGGGGATGGACGATCCGCCCTTTGAAATGTGCAGATCCGGGGAAGTCCGGCGTGTAGCCGCGGTCATACCGGTAGTAGCCGCAACACATGAAGAGAAAATTGCAGGTCAGTTGCACGGGCGTTGTCGTACCGCCCTGCTGCACGTCTACGGTCCAGCGTCCGTCCGCACTCGACCATGCGAGATGCGTCACCTTGCTCTGAAAGCGAATGTGCTTGCGGATACCGTAGTCGTCGGCAGCGTCACGGATGTAGTTCAGGATGCTGGCGCCGTCGGCGATGGCTTTCGGATCGGTCCAAGGCCGAAATTCGTAGCCCAGGGTGTACATGTCCGAGTCGGACCGGATCCCTGGATAGCGAAACAGGTCCCATGTCCCACCGATGGCAGAACGGCCCTCAAGGATGGCGTAGGTTCTGCCCGGGCACCGGGTTTGAAGGTGGTGCGCAGCACCGATGCCCGATAGTCCCGCTCCCACGATCAGTACGTCAAAGTGCTCAGTGTTCATGGTTAGCTTGCTCAGGCAAATATGGTCCTTCCTTCCACGGACGTGGCAGACAGGGTCATTGCGGTGGTTAACCGCTGGATGTAAGTTTATGAAATAAGTTCATTTCCATGTTTCATATTTCTCGCACCGTTTATTGCCTTTCAAAGTTGCGATTGATGACACTTTTTCATTGGTATGGATTCAATACCATCCATCTTGTATCAGTCAAAAACCATACAGAGAATTGAGCGTTTTTCATGTTTTTTAAAACTGGTATGCATCAATGTTGGGTTGTTCAGTACTGCGGTTGGTACTTGCGGATGGCCGCCTTCACCTCGTCGGTTAGTTTGAATCCATCGCCAAACTGCGCCGCCAGTTCTGCCGAACGCGTCTCGAATGCCTCTATGCCCATGCCATAAATGAACTGCATGGCGCCACCGGTCCACGCGGGGAATCCAATACCGAAGATCGAGCCGATGTTGGCATCGTGTACCGAGGTCAGCACGTTTTCACTCAGGCAACGTGCGGTTTCCACGGCCTGTCGGTACAGCAGGCGGTCTTTCAGGTCCGTGATGGTCCATTGGACATCGGTTTTTTCAAACAAGGGTTTAAGTTGAGGCCACAGAAACTTCCTGGCGCCTTTCTCCGCAGGGTATTCATAAAACCCACCTCCCCCTGCGCGGCCCGGGCGGTTGTGCTTGCGCACCAAGTCCGCCACCAACAGTTCGCCCGGTGTGGCCACATAATTTTTGCCTTCCGCCTCATAGTCGGCCCGGGTCTGCTCCATGACGTGCAGGCTCAGCGTGAGCGCGGTTTCGTCCAGCACTGCCAGTGGTCCCACCGGCATGCCGCATTGAATGCCGGCATTCTCGATGGCCGCAGCGGGAATGCCTTCGCCCAGCATGGCGGCACCTTCCATGACAAAAGTGCCAAACACGCGGCTGGTAAAGAAGCCACGCGAGTCGTTCACCACAATCGGGATTTTGCCGATGGCCTGCACGTAATCAAACGCACGGGCCACAGTTTCGTCATCGGTCTGCTTGCCGCGGATGATCTCCACCAGCTTCATCTTGTCCACCGGGCTGAAGAAGTGGATGCCAATGAACTTTTCGGGCGCAGCACTGGCCGTGGCCAGGCCGCTGATGGGCAGGGTGGAAGTGTTGGAGGCGAAGAAACCACCGGCGGCCAACAGGGGCTCGGAGTCCTGGGTGACCTTGGCCTTGAGTTCCCGGTTCTCGAAAACGGCCTCGATGATCAGGTCGCAACCCTTCAGGTCGTCCAATGACCCGGTGGCTTTGATGCGGTCCAGAATCGTCTGCTGGTCTGCGGCCGTCATGCGGCCCTTGTCCACCCGGCCCTGGGTGATCTTGGCGCTGTAGCTCTTGCCCAGGTCCGCCTTCTCCTGGCTGACGTCCTTCAATACGGTGGCAATGCCTTTGCTGGCTTGAGAGTAGGCAATGCCTGCGCCCATCATGCCGGCGCCCAGCAAACCTACTTTGCCGGGCTTGAAGCGCGGTGTCGTGCCGGGGCGGCTCTGGCCGCTCTTGATGGCGTTGAGGTTGAAAAAGAAGGTGTTGACCATGGCCTGGGCGTTGATACCGGTCATGAGCTTGGCCAGCGCACGGCTTTCCAGACGCAGGGCGGTTTCCATGTCCACCTGCAGGCCTTCCACCATGCAGGCCATGATGGCCTCAGGCGCGGGGTACAGACCGCGGGTCTGCTTCTTGATCATGGCTGGCGCCACGGCCAGCATGCCCGCTACCGCAGGGGAAGAGGGCAGGCCGCCAGGCACCTTGTAGCCCTTGGCTTCCCAGGGGTGCTGGGCGCTGGGGTTGGCGGCGATCCAGGCCAGGGCCCGGGTGTGCATCTCGGCTGCGGCGTTGTCGCCAGGGGCAACCAGGTCGTGCACCAGGCCCAGGCCTTTGGCCTCGGATGGCGAGAAGGTTTTGCCTTCCACCAAATAGGGCTGTGCACCCATCAGGCCCAGGTGGCGTGTCATCTTGGTCACGCCGCTGGCACCGGGCAGCAGGCCCAGGGTCACTTCGGGCAGCCCAAACTGGGTTTTGCGGTCGTCAATGGCAATGCGGTGGTGGCCCACCAGCGCCACTTCCCAGCCGCCCCCCAATGCGGTGCCGTTGAGCAGGCTGACCACGGGCTTGCCCAGGGTCTCGATGGTGCGAAAGTTCTTCTTTACACGCTCAATCTCGGTGAAGATGGTTCCGGCGTCCGAAGGCTTGAGGCGCATGACACCTTTGAGGTCGGCCCCGGCAAAGAAAGTGGACTTGGCAGAGGCCAGCAGGATGCCTTTGATGGCGTCCTTGTCTTTGAGCACCTGCTCGGCCACGGCCGACATGTCTTCCTGCCACTGCAGGCACATGGTGTTGACGGGCGAGTCGGGCTCGTCAAAGGTGATGGTGGCGATGCCGTCCGAGAGTGCGTATTGAATGGTTTTCATGGTGTGAATGCTATGAATTAAGGAGCTGCTTGCGCAATGAATTCGGGGGCTAGAGGCCTTTTTTTCTTAAATTCTCTCGATGATGGTGGCAATGCCCATGCCGCCACCCACACACAGCGTTACCAGGCCGTAGCGCAAATTGCGGCGGTGCAGTTCATCAATCACGGTGCCCAGAATCATGGCGCCGGTGGCACCCAGCGGGTGGCCCATGGCAATGGCGCCGCCATTCACGTTGACCTTCTCGTGTGGCACTTTCATTTCTTTCATGAAGCGCATCACCACGGCGGCGAAGGCTTCGTTCACTTCAAACAGATCGATGTCATCCACCGTCAGGCCGGCTTTGGCCAGCGCCTTGCGCGTCGCAGGCATGGGGCCGGTGAGCATGATGGTGGGGTCTGCACCACTTAGGGCGGCCGCCACGATGCGGGCGCGGGGGGTCAGGTTATGGGCTTTGGCGGCCGCTTCAGAGCCAATCAGTACCGCAGCAGCGCCGTCCACAATACCGGACGAATTGCCGGCATGGTGCACGTGGTGAATGCGTTCTACCTGCGGGTAGCGGGTGAGCGCGACCTGATCGAAACCCATGCCGCCCATTTGCTCAAAGGCGGGTTTCAGGCCGCCCAAGCCTTCCAGTGTGGTGTTGGGCTTGATGAATTCGTCTCTGCCAAGAATCGTCTGGCCCAAAGCGTCTTTCACCGGCATGACCGAGCGGTCAAAGTAGCCCGCAGCTTGCGCCTCGGTGGCGCGGCGTTGTGATTCCAGCGCAAACGCATCCACATCGGCACGGGTAAAGCCTTCCAGCGTGGCAATCAGGTCTGCGCCAATGCCCTGCGGCACAAACGCAGTGGCTGAATTGGTTTCGGGGTCCAGAGCCCAGGCGCCGCCGTCGGAGCCAATGGGTACACGGCTCATGCTTTCCACGCCACCGGCCACCACCAGGTCTTCCCAGCCTGAGCGCACTTTTTGCGCTGCCATGTTCACGGCTTCCAGGCCCGAGGCGCAAAAACGGTTGATCTGCACACCGGCGCACTGGAAGTCCCAACCCGCCTTGAGGGCAGCCACCTTGGGCAGCACGGAACCCTGGTCGCCCACGGGCGACACGATGCCCATCACCACATCGTCAACCCGTGCGGTATCGAACTGGTGGCGCTGCTGCAGATCGGTTAGCAGGCCTGCCAGCAGGTTGACGGGTTTGACCTCGTACAGGCTGCCGTCTTTCTTGCCTTTGCCGCGCGGGGTGCGGATGGCATCAAATACAAATGCTTCGGTCATGGTGGTACTCCAGGGGGAAATGGGTCGATGGGAACGGACGGACTAATTTGGATTTTTCTCGATTTGGAGTATATTGCTTTTTACCAAGCATTTGCTTTGTATAAATAAAAACGTCCCAACCCACAGGTACCCCGATGATTGAACGAACCCTTTTCTCTTCTGACCACGAAGCCTTCCGCGACAGTTTTCGCCGTTTTATTGACAAGGAGATCGCCCCTTTCCATGCCGAGTGGGAGGAGCAGGGCTACGTGGACCGCGCGGTCTGGAACAAGGCCGGCGAAAACGGCTTTTTGTGTATGACCATGCCCGAGGCGTACGGCGGCTCGGAGGCCGACAAGCTGTACTCGGTGATCCAGTTCGAGGAAGTGGCGCGTGCCGGCTACACCGGCATCGGCTTCAGCCTGCACAGCGAGATCGTGGCCCCCTACATCCTCCACTACGGTACACCCGAGCAAAAAGCCAAGTACCTGCCCAAGCTGGCTACGGGCGAGATGATTGGCGCCATTGCCATGAGCGAGCCTGCAGCCGGCTCGGATCTGCAGGGCATCAAGTCCACCGCCATCGAACAGGCCGACGGCAGCTACCTGCTCAACGGCAGCAAGACCTTTATCACCAATGGCTGGCATGCCGATCTGGTGGTCGTGGTGGCAAAATCCAACCCGGCTGCGGGCGCCAAGGGCACCAGCCTGTTGCTGATTGAGCGCGGCATGCCCGGCTTCTCGGTGGGCAAACGTCTGAAGAAAATGGGCATGAAGGCGCAAGACACCTCCGAGCTGTTTTTTGACAACGTGCGCGTACCCGCCGAGAACCTGTTGGGCGGCAAGCCACAAGAGAACAAGGGTTTCATCTGCCTGATGGAACAGTTGCCTTGGGAGCGCCTGCAGATTGCCATCAGTGCCGTGGCAGCTGCGCAGGCCGCCATCGACTGGACGGTGGACTATGTCAAGGAACGCAAGGTGTTTGGCCAACCCGTGGCCTCGTTCCAGAACACCCGTTTCACCCTGGCCGAATTGCAAACCGAAGTACAGGTCGCCCGTGTGTTCGTGGACAAATGCTGTGAACTCATTGTTCAGGACAAACTGGACACCGCCACCGCCAGCATGGCCAAGTACTGGACTACCGACCTTCAGTGCAAGGTGATGGATGAGTGCGTGCAGCTCTTTGGCGGTTACGGCTACATGTGGGAATACCCGATCACCCGCGCCTATGCCGATGCGCGTGTGCAGCGCATTTACGGCGGCACCAACGAAATCATGAAAGAAGTGATCACCCGGGCCATGGGACTGGGCGGCAAATAAAGTAAGGGGCAACAGCATGGGCGAGGTTTTTGACACCATCATTCGCGGTGGGCGGGTTTTTGACGGCACCGGCGGGCCGTCGCGCATCGCCGATGTCGGCATTCGCGACGGCAAGATTGCTGCCATCAGCGACACGCCGTTGGATACGGCCAATGCGGACGCGGTGATTGACGCGCAAGGTCAGTGGGTCACGCCCGGCTTTATCGACATCCACACCCACTACGATGCCGAGATGATTCTGGCGCCCGCGCTCGAGGAGTCCGTTCGCCATGGGGTCACGACCTGCTTTGTAGGCAGCTGCTCCATCAGCATGATTTACAGCGATCCCGAGGATGCGTCTGACATCTTTACCCGCGTGGAGTCCATCCCGCGCGAGTACGTGCTGCCCGTGCTGGAGAAGACCAAGACCTGGCGCGACAGCAAGGGCTATGTGGACTACCTGAAGAGCCAGCCCTTTGGCCCCAACATTGCGAGTTACATGGGCCATTCCGATTTACGGGTGGCGGTCATGGGCCTGGGTCGCGCGGTGGACCCGAAGGAGAAACCCAGCGAGGCCGAGATGCAGCTGATGGAAAAGCACCTCAACGAAGGCATTGACCTCGGGCTGCTGGGGCTGTCGAGTATGACCAACCCCTGGGACAAGGTTGACGGCGACCGCTACCGTTCGGCCGCTTTGCCGTCGGTGTATGCGCGCTGGAGCGAATACCGCCGCCTGCACCGGCTGCTGCGCAAGCGCAACGCCATTCTGCAGTCCGCTCCCAATCTGACCAATCCGCTGAACGCATTGTTCTTCATGGTCACATCCAGCAGCCTGGCATTGCGGCGCACGCTGCGCACCACGCTGATCACGCTGATGGACGTCAAGACCAAGCCCAAGCTGGACATCGTGATGTCGGCCGCCACCCGTGCGTTCAACAAGCTGCTGGGCGCATCGTTCAAATGGCAAATATTGCCGCAGCCCTTTCTGGTGTACGCCGACGGCATCGACTTCATCATTTTTGAGGAATTTCCGGCTGGTGAAGTGGCCCTGCATCTCAAAAAAGACTTTGACCGCAACAAGCTGTTTTCCAACCCGGCCTACCGCGAACAGTTCAAGCGGGATTACCAGCGCAAATGGGGTGGCCGTGTGTGGCACCGCGATTTTGGCGATGCCCGCGTCATTGATTGCCCCGACGCCACGCTGGTGGGGCGTACCGTGCGTGACATTGCCCTGCAGCGCGGCGTGCACGAGGTGGACACGTTTCTCGACCTGTTGATAGACCACGGCAAACAGCTGCGCTGGTCCACCTTGATTGGCAACCACAACCCGGCGCGCGTGGCGGTGAATGTCAATGCCGATTGCGGGCTGGTGGGCTTCTCGGATGCGGGCGCGCACCTGCGCAACATGGCGTTTTACAACTTTGGCCTGTGCATGCTGCAGCTCGCCGTGACCGAGCACCCGGTGATGACGCCCGAGAAAGCGGTGTGGCGCCTGACCGGCGAGATTGCAGACTGGTACAACCTGGACGCTGGCAAATTGCAGGTGGGTGCACAGGCGGACGTGGTGGTGCTGGACCCCAACGCTCTGCAGCAGGCCACCCTGATGCGTTACGCCGAATCGCCCATGGCGGTGATGGGCGGCTTGCTGCGCGTGGTGAACCGCAGTGATGGCGTGGTGAAAGCCACCTTGATCAATGGCAACGTGGCCATGCGCGACGATGTGGTCAACCCGGAGCTGGGCCGGGTGCAGAAGTTTGGGCGTTACCTGGCGAGGCAGGGCGCTATCAATTAAATAGCTGCTTGCGCAATACCTGTGGGGGCTAGAGCCCTAAACAGGCGCTCCTGCAGGAAGGTAACGAACGTCGCCGTGTTGAGAGCCAGCCACTTGCGCGCCGGGTACACCGCATAGATCGACGGACCCGGGCTCAGACGGTAAGCTGGTAGCAGTTCGACCAGCGCTCCACTGGTGAGCTCCTGCTGTGCCAGCAGGCGGTCCAGCACCGTAATGCCAGCGCCGGTGCAGGCGCTGGCGACCAGTGCCATACCATCATTGACCCGGATGCGGCCATTGGCCCGAATCTGGGTCACCTGGGTGGGGTCATCAGCTCCATGAAAGCTCCATTCGTCCCACACTTTTGCGCCACTGACATATAGCAGGCATTCATGCTGCGCCAAATCGGCTGGTGTGGTCGGGGTGCCCGCGCGCTGCAGATAGGACGGTGCGGCCACCAGCACGCGGGGATTGTCGGCCAGCTTGCGGGCGATCAGCGTCGAGTCTTCCATGTGCGCAACGCGAACGGCCACATCAATCTGCTCCGCGACGAGATCGGTCAGGCGGTCTTCCACAATCAATGTCATTTCAACCAGTGGATGGCGTTGGGTGAACTCCGTCAGCAGGGGAACCAGGTAGCGCTGGCCGAGCGGTCGGGGGCAGGCAATGCGCAGGCGACCCCTGACTTCCTGCTGGAACTGGCCTGAGATCTGTTCGACGTTGGCCAGTGAGCGATCGATTTGTTGGGCTTCCAGCAGCACCACTTCACCAACCTCGGTCAGTGTCAGTTTGCGTGTCGTGCGCTGGATCAGCCGTGCACCCAAGTCGGCCTCCAGTTTCGCCAACTGCCGGGAAATGACGGATTTTCCGCAGCCCAGACGGGCGGCCGCCTTGCTGATGCTGCCCGCGCTGACGATGGCAGAAAAGGTTGCAAGGTGTTGGGGGTTCAGCATGAAAATTGATTGTTGATAAAAATGCAACTTAATTTTGTCATATTGAATCTATGCAAGCAACAAATAGATGTCTAAAGTGCAACTTGGTTGCATTGATATGCATTCGATTCACATTTAAAGCCAGGAAAACGCACATGAGCGACAGCCATCCCCAAAACTCAGTTCATCCCCTCATTGACAAGCTCCAATGGCGCTACGCGACCAAAGGCATGGACGCCACCAAGACGGTACCTGCAGACAAGCTGGAGCGCATTCTGGAAGCTGCGCGCTTGGCACCGACATCCAGCGGCCTGCAGCCGTTCGAGATCATCGTGGTCACCAACAAGGCGGTACGCGAGCAAATCAAGCCCATCGCCTGGAACCAGGCCCAGATCACCGACGGCTCGCACCTGCTGGTGTTCGCCGCCTGGGACAACTACACCGTCGAGCGCATCAACATGATGTTTGACCTGACCAACGAGATCCGCGGTTTCAAGAACGAAGGCTGGGAAAACTACCGCCAGATGCTGCTGGGCATGTACCCGCAGCGCGATGCCGAGGTGAACTTCCAGCACGCCGCCCGTCAGGCCTATATCGGCCTGGGCGCCGCTTTGATTGCTGCGGCGTTTGAAGGGGTGGATGCAACACCCATCGAAGGCTTCGACCCGAGCGCACTGGACACCATTTTGAACCTGCGCGAGCGCGGTCTGCGCAGCGTGGTGATCATGCCCATTGGCTATCGTCAGGAAGACAAGGATTGGCTGGTCAACCTGAAGAAGGTTCGCCGTCCGCGCGAGCAGTTCGTTACCGAAGTCTGATGAACCCTGCAATAAACCTGGAGCCCGCACGGCGCCAGGTTCATTGCCGCTGGGGCCGTTCCTGGAGTATCCTTTGGCTGTGAATGCAGCAGTGCGCGAATGCAAAAATTTCGGGTACGGTTGCCGGTCGTAGGCTCCATTTTTCTATTGAAGGGGCACCCCATGCTCAAATCGAAAAAGACGTCGGTCTCCAGTGAACCCACCAGCGAAGAAGAAGTCGCCGGTATGGAGGAGGAAACCGATGACATTGAGATTGTTTCCAGGCCAGACGGCTATTACTGGATAGCGCCAGACGGTCGACAGGAGATAGGCCCTTTTGAAAGCCGGGAATTGGCGTTGTCCGACATGGAACTCGCCGAGGGAGAGTCCCCCGAACCGGGTGAATCCCTGAAGGAAGCGGAAGACGAAATCGGCATCTCAGACTGGATTGACCCGGACACCGGCGGGCCATCAGAAAGCCAGTCAGGCCCCCGGCTTTATTCGGAGTAGGTTCCCAACTCCCGCTCGTTCGTGCATTAACCAAACACCATCACCCTGAAGCACCACCTGTGCTGCGTCAGGCGCAGCGTGTGGCGGCTCATCGCACAGGGAGATCGGGAGCGTTGGCTGCGTCGAGCAGGGCGGAAATCTGGGCATCTTTCTCGCGCCAGAGCTGTTGTACCCACTGCGAGAAAGCCTCGCGAAAAGCGGGATCCTGCGCGTAATCGCCCTGGAGCAAATGCTGTGGCACGGGCAGGGTACGGACCCGAACGATGACGCGCTTGAGTTTGCCCTTGAGAAAATCCGAAAACGCAACGGGGCCGTCCGGGTAGACGATGGTCACGTCCAGAATGGCCTGGAATTTGTCGCCCATGGCGTCGAGCGCAAGCGCCATGCCGCCAGCTTTGGGTTTGAGCAAATGCTGGTAGGGCGACTGCTGCTTTGCCTGCTTGGCCGGCGTGAAGCGTGTGCCCTCCAAAAAGTTCATCACACTGGTAGGAATGAGTGCGTATTTCTCGCAGGCCTTGCGCGTGGTTTCCTGGTCTTTGCCGCGCATCTCGGGGTGCTTTTTCAGGTACTCCTCACTGTGGCGGCGCATGAAGGGAAACTCCAGCGCCCACCAGGCCAAGCCCATCACCGGCACCCAGATGAGTTGCTGCTTGATGAAAAATTTGAGCAACGGGATGCGCCGGTTCAGCAAACGCTGCAGCACCAGAATATCCACCCAGGACTGGTGGTTGCTGTTGACCAGGTACCAGCTGCGCGGATTCAGGCCCTCAATACCCTGCACGTCCCATGTGGTGTCTTGGGTCAGTGCCATCCAGGCGCTATTGCCCGCGATCCAGTTCTCGGCGATAGACAGCAGAATCGGGTCGATCAACAGACGCACCGATTTGAATGGCAAGATCAACTTTAACGCGGCGAAGACGAGCAGGACCGGCACCCAGAACAGCGCGTTGAGCACCATCAGAACGGTGGCGATCATGCCAATCAGCGGGGACGGCAAAAAATGAAGCATGACGGATGGATTCCTGCGTAGTGGGCGCTGGCATGCCCATAATTTTGCTACTGAATTGATAGCTCTTTGCGCAGTATATACGGGGGCTTCTGCCCTGTTTCTTCAAAAAAACACAGGGTGTTTCGACCGCGGGCCTTGGCCTCGTACATGGCCGTGTCTGCCTGTTTGAGAATGTCACCCGGGGCAAGCGCTTCCCCTTTGAACAACGTGGCGCCTATGCTGGTGGTCAACGTGTGGCGATGCCCCTTCAGGGTATAGGGAGCGTTCAGGCTCGCCAGGATTTTTCCCCCGAGGGCTGCAGTGTGCATCAGCGCTTCAGCGGCATCGGCGCTCAAGTCCTGCAGGAGCACCACGAATTCATCCCCGCCGAGGCGAGCAACCGTATCGATCGCCCGCACGTTCAGTTCAAGCCGAAGTGCAACCTCCTGCAGCAGCAGGTCCCCCATGTCATGTCCATGGGTGTCATTGAGTTGCTTGAACTGGTCAAGATCCAGAAAGAGCATGGCTCCGTGTTGCTGGCGTCGGGCGCTGGTGGACACGGCGTTTTGCAGGCGATCGGTGAGCATCCGCCGGTTCGGCAGCCCGGTGAGGCTGTCGTGGAACGCCATGTGCTGGACCGCCTGCTCGGCAATCTTGCGTTCCGTGATGTTGCGGGCGATGGCAATGAGGCGCGCTTCTTCGCCCGGCTCGGTGGGTTTGGGCACCACCGATAACTCAAACCACTGAATGCCCTGCGGCATCGACAAGCTGTATTGCCTGCCTGATGACCGCCCGGTTTCGCTCGCCTCTCTCAGGGCCTCCATGCAGATGGCAGCGGCCTCTTTGGGCAAGACGTCGCCAATAAACTTGTCAATGACCCATTCAGCAGGCTGGATCAGGTTAGACATATCCTGGCTGTGAATGGACCGGTAGCATCCATCAACGGTCACTTCAATGACGAGATCGGGCAGCGCATTCAGCGTGGCCTGCAACTCGGCCTGAGTGGCTCGCAGCTTGATTTCGGCCCGTTTGCGCTCGGAAATATCCATGAGTGTGCCCACCAGTCGCAGCGGTGTGCCATCCTGGCTGCTCTGAACCACTTTCCCCCGGCTACTCAGCCACACCCAGTGACCAGCCGTATGGCGCGCCCGGTATTCCACCTCGTAAGTGGGTGCCCCGTCGCGAATATGCGCATGCAGGGCCAGGAAGGTGGCGGGCAGGTCATCCGGATGAATCAGGTGGCCCCAGACCTGCCTGAGTTCGCACATGCGGGTGTCACAGCCCAGCATCAGGCAGGCGCGTTCATCCATTCGGTAGCCTTTTTCGCGGGTCAGATCGTGATCCCAACGACCCAGGTCGGCACCGATCAAGGCCAACTCCAGTTGCTCCGTTGTGTCGCGCAAGAGGTCTTCGGCGTCTTTACGTAACTGAATATTGCGCGCCATGCCCAGCATGCCAATGGTGTTCCCATAGCGGTCGCGCATCGGGGTCTTGACGATTTCAAACAGGTCTGTGCTGGGATCAAATGGTGAGGGCATAACCTCTTCGGTCATCACGGATTTTCCGGATTGCAGAACGCGTTGATCGGTGGTCCGTACTTGGGCGGCACATATTTCATCCACCCAGTCGCTGTCGGTGGTGCCAACCACCTCTGCAGCGGTAACCCCCCAATTGGCGGCGAACGCATCGTTGCAGGTCAGATATTCACCGTGGGTGTCTTTGAGCCAGACCCGGTCAGGAATGGTTTGAAGAACGTTCTTGAGCAATGTTTCGCTCTGACGCAGGGCTGTCTTGGACAGATATTCCTGGGTGATGTCTTCCAGCGTGCCTTCGTAGTAAAGCGCAGTCCCTTCCTCATCACGCACCACATGCGCATGCTCGCGTACCCACATAGGCTCGCCCGTTTTGAGGCGGATCATTTCAGACACGAAGTTGGAGACCTGCCCCTGCGCTTTCAGCAGGGCGGTGAACTCTTCGCGCCGCTGCGGGTTCACGTAGGGGTCCGCGCCGATGTTGCGCACATCGGCCTTCATTTCCGCTTCACTGGCGTATCCGTTGATCCGGATCAATGCGGCATTGGCGCACACGAGCTCGCCCTCAGGACTGGACCGGTAGGCGCCAATAGGCAGCAAGTCAAACAGCGTGGAAAACTCGTGAAACTTCACACCAACAATCCTTTAACAGGTTGAAGGGAGTCAGTCTATCGCCCGACAGGATTTTGGGTATCCCCCATTCGGGTGAATCTGCCGTGTTTTTATGCGTCTGGCCGGGAAAGCGCAGCCAATCCAACAAGCATTGATTTACTTAAGACTGCCCGACAGAAACTGCGCCAGGCGCTCACTTTTAGGGTTTGCCAGCACCTGGGCGGGATTGCCTTCCTCTTCGGCCAGACCTTTGTGCAGAAAGATAAGGTGGTTGGCCACCTCACGGGCGAAGCCCATTTCGTGCGTCACGACGACCATGGTCCGGCCTTCCAGCGCCAGGTTTTTCATGACCTTGAGCACTTCGGAAACCAGCTCCGGGTCCAGTGCGCTGGTCGGTTCGTCAAACAGCATCACCTCAGGCTCCATAGCCAAAGCGCGGGCAATCGCTACGCGTTGTTGCTGTCCACCACTCAGGTGAGCCGGGTAACTGTCTTCCTTGCCTTCCAGCCCCACTTTGGTGAGGTATTTACGGGCGACCTCAATAGCCTGGTCGCGCGGAATACCCATCACGTGGACCGGCGCTTCAATGATGTTCTGCAGTACGGTCATGTGTGCCCACAGGTTGAAGTGCTGAAAAACCATGGCCAGCTTGGTGCGCATGCGGGCCAGTTGCTTTGGATCAGCTGCGCCCAACTCTCCGCTGGATTGCGGGACGAGCTTCAGTTCCTCACCCGCAACCATGATGCGCCCCTGATGCGGCTTTTCCAGCAGATTGATACAACGCAAAAACGTGCTCTTGCCAGAACCCGAGCTGCCAATGATGCTGATCACGTCGCCTGCATGGGCGGAGAGCGACACGCCCTTGAGTACCTCGTTGCTGCCGAAGCGCTTGTGGATGTTTTCGACCTGGAGTTTGAGGGGCTTGGAAGTCATGGGGCAATGTTAGGTGGCGGCGGACTGGCGGTTGACTGGTGCACGAGGTCACGCCCCCAGCAACTCTCCGGTTCGAAAAGGGGTGACGCCGGCGATCTTTCCCAGCTCGCCGCCGGTGGTGGTGTAACGATCCCGGATGCGGGCATAAAAGGTGCCATCCACCCCCGCCAGCACGCGATGGGTCTGGTTCGCAATCGGGTCAATAATCTCGGCTACCAGGTCGCCAACTCGCAGTGTTTGACCTACCTGCGCAGCAAAAACCAGGATGCCGGGCGCCGGAGCGTTCAAAGTTTGGGAGCCGGCCAAAGGCGTCGGTTTGCATTTGGGCGGGGGTACCACCGGTGCCTGCACGCAGGTCAACACCTGCGCATGCTGCAAAAAGGCGAAGATGGCTTGCGCGTCGCCTTGTGCATAAGCGTGGGACACATCGAGTTCCCCGCGCAGTTCAATGGTGGTGCTGCAGCAGCCTTGGGGCAGGGGGGCCGCGCTGCCCGCTTGGTTCAACGCATCAGCCAGCCGCCACCACACACCGGACAGGCATTCGTCAATCGGTCCGCTTCCTGAATTTTTTGCCAGCAAGATTGCTTCGCTGTGCAGAAACCGCGCGAGCGGCTCCATTTGAGACCAGCAACTCTCTTCGGTGTAGAAGTGCATCACCCCTTCGCAATCGCAGTGCAAATCCAGCACAAAATCGGCGTCATGGGCGAGCGTCAACAAGGTGCGCCGCAGGCTTTCCAACTCGGTAGCAGGCGCCCAGGATTGCAAGTAGCTGCCAATGGCCGCCCGCACGATTTGGACATTCGCCTGCGGGTCATTGCCCAGCGTGTCCAGCACCGCCGGTCCGATGGCTTTGGCGAGGTCAGGGTAGTGGCGATTGAAGTTCTCGGAGGTGTCCAGTTCAAACCGGCCCATGGGCTTGTGGTCTACACGCTGGGCAAGTCCGATGGGGTTGGCCACCGGCACCAGAATAATCTCGCCCCTGATTTGCCCTGCCGCCTCCGCGCGCTCCAGCAGGGCGCGCAAATGATGGGCTACCAGCATGCCGGGCAACTCTTCGGCGTGAAGGCTCGCCTGAATGTAGACCTTGGGCCCACGGTCGCTACCTTCACTTCTTTTGCCAAAGTGAAAGCTGGTCAGCGTCTTCTGACTGCCCAAACTGGGCGACAGCAGCGAATGGTCAATGCGTTGCATGGTGATTCAGTGTTTCCGTGGTGCCAGATAAGCCAGCCAATGCCGTTCGCTGAGCTTGAAGACTCCAATCAGGCAAAACGAGGCGACGAGGTAGATTGCCGCTGCTGCCAGATAGGCCTCAAACGGAAGGTAATAGTCAGAGTAGACACGGCTCGCCGCAGCGGTAACGTCCAGCATGGAAGGCACGGCACTGGCCAGACTGGTGCTTTGCAGCATCATGACTACTTCGTTGCTGTAGGCGGGCAGAGTGCGGCGCATGGCGCTGGGTAGCACAACCCGCAGCATCACCTGGAAACGGCTCATGCCGAAAGACTGGGCGGCTTCAATCTCCCCCGCGCTGGTTTCGCGAATGGCGCCAGCCAGCATTTCAGCGGTATACCCGGCAGTGTTCAGACTGAAGGCCAGCAGGGCGCAGAAAAATGGTTCCTTGAAATGCGTCCAGGGCCAGACGTCATCCCATCGAGCCTGGATCCACTCCAGCTGACCCAGACCGTAATAGATCAGGTACACCTGAATCAGCAGCGGCGTGCCACGAATGACATAGGTATAGGCGCCCACCAGCCACCGCAGCGGCGCCCAGGGGCCTGTCAGCAGCAGAGCAAAAATCAGGGCCAGCACGCCGCCTACCGCCAGGGATGAAAAAAGCAACCCCAGGGTGGTCAATATCCCGGTGCCATACAACTCCAGGTTTTGGGGCTCGAATATGACATGCCACTTCATTACAACTGCCCCCTTTTGGTGCCCAGGCTATAGCGGGCATTCAGTTTGCGCAGCGCATAGAGGGAGACGGTTGTGTAGATCAAAAACAATCCAGCTGTGAAAAGAAAAAATTCGAAAGGCGAGCGGGTGGCAGCGCTGGCCTGTTTGGCAAGATAGGTCATTTCCTTCAGGCCAATCAGGCTCACCAGCGCAGTCGCTTTGATCAATACCAGCCAGTTGTTGGTGAAACTCGGCAAGGCGTAGCGCACCATTTGTGGCATGGTGATACGAAGAAATGTTTGGGGTCGGCTCATGCCAAAAGCCCAGGCAGCCTCAGTTTGTCCCTTGGGGATGGACAGGATGGCCCCCCGAAAGGTTTCGGTCATGTAGGCGCCGTAAATAAACCCGATGGTCAGCACGCCCGCCAAAAAGGGGTTGATGTCGACTGTGGCCTTGCTGCCAGACCATTCAAGCAGATGGTTGATGCCAATGGTTCCACCGTAAAAGACCAGCAACATGACCACCAGGTCAGGTATGCCCCGAATAATCGTGGTGTAGCCCGTTGCCAGTGCAACCATCACCGGGCGCCCCGAGAGCTTTGCCGCCGCGCCCAACAAGCCCAGACCGATGGATACCAGCAATGCGCAAAGCGACACGCCTACTGTCAGGAGTGAGCCTTGAAGGATGCCTGCGTAATATGCGTTCATGGATTCATAACATGACAAGTAAAAACGACGGCGCGCATTAACTGCACGCCGTCGCAACCAGTCAACAGCGATTATTCGCCGTAGACGTCAATGTTGTACTTGCTGAAATACTTGTCGGCGATCGTCTTGTAAGAACCATTGGCGCGGATGGCTTTGATGCCGGCGTTCAGGTCAGCCTTGAGCTTGTCTTCACCCTTACGCAATGCAATGCCAGCGCCGTAGCCGAAGTACTGCGGCATCTTCAGATCAGGGCCGACCAGCTGGTAGTTGGCACCTTCGGGCTTGCTCAGGAATCCGCCGGTGACTTCCATGAAGTCAGCCACGGTTCCATCCAGACGGCCGGACTTGATGTCCAGGTAAACCTGGTCTTGCGCTTCATACGAGTTCACGACGACGCCAGCAGGCTTCAAGTCACCCATGGCGTATTTTTCCTGGGTGCTGCCCTTGAGAACACCGATCTTTTTGCCCTTGATGGAAGCCGCGTCGATGAATTTGACGGTCTTCTTTAGAACAATGCGGCTCGGCGTGTTGTAGTACTTGTCGGTGAAGTCAACTTCTTTCATACGCTCGTCGGTGATCGACATGGAGCTGATGATGACGTCATATTTCTTGGCGTTCAGGCCGGGGATCATGCTGTCCCACACCTGTTCTACGAAAACGCACTTGCGCTTGACTTGCTCACACAGCGCGCTGGCAATTTCGACGTCAAAGCCGGTTGGCTTGCCATCGGCGGTTTTGAAGGTGAAGGGCTCATACGTCGGGTCAATGGCCACCTTCAGTTCAGCCGCTTCGGGTGCGGGTGCGGCTGCAACGGGTGCCGCAGCGGGCGGCGCAACAGCTGCCGGTGCGGGTTCTTCTTTTTTGCCGCATGCAGCGAGCATCGAAGTAATGGCAAGCGCCAATAGCAGTTTTTTCATATTAGTTTCCGGATGGGCCCTAAGCGTGCCTCGGGCGGGTTGATGAATTGCAAAAAATGATTCTACGGGGCAAAGCATGCAATTTCAGTGCCTGAATGAAGAATGGTGTTGGGGTTTCTACCGTGGGACTACCGCTGGCGTGGGTGTTTTTGTTGGGCGATGATACAGACATGAAACCTATTAATGTTGCCCTCGTTGGTTACGGAAACGCCGCCCGCATTTTTCATGCGCCTCTCGTCAGTGGAGTGCCGGGCATGCGTTTGGACTGTATTTGTTCCTCCAAACCCCAAGCGGTGTTGGCAGACTGGCCACAGGTCCGCGTGGTGAGCACGCCGCAGGCGGCTTTTGCGGACCCATCCATTGATCTGGTCGTCATCGCTACCGGCAATGAAAGCCACCACCCCTTGGCACGCGAAGCGTTGTTGGCGGGAAAACATGTGGTGGTGGACAAACCCTGCACCGTGACACTGGCGCAAACGCAGGAATTGCTGCAAATCGCCAAGGACGCAGGCAAAACGATGACAGTGTTCCAGAACAGGCGCTGGGACGCTGATTTCCTGGCCCTGCAACAAGTACTGGATAGCGGGGTTCTGGGTCGCATCGTGTCTTTCGAATCCCATTTCGATCGTTACCGCCCGATCGTTCCTGATCGCTGGCGCGAACAGAACCTGCCAGGTTCCGGATTGTGGTTTGACCTGGGCGCCCACCTGGTTGACCAGTGCCTGCAGCTCTTTGGGGCCCCTGATGACATTCAGGTGGATCTCGCGTGTCAGCGCGACGGCGCACAGGTGAACGATTATTTTCACGCCCAGTTGCGATATGCCACTCAAGATGCGACGCGCCATCCCGGTCTGCGCGTGCTGTTGCATGCCAGCGCACTGGTTCCTGCGGTGGGACCGCGTTTTGTCGTGCACGGCACGCTGGGTTCCTTTGTGAAATATGGGCTGGATGTGCAGGAAGACGCGCTCAAGGCGGGTGGGCGGCCGCATTGGGGCGACACCGCCGCCTGGGGCCGCGATCCGCTGGTGGGCAGCGTGACGACGCACACAGCCCGTGGGCTGGTGGTCACACCAGCACCCGACCGGGCGGGCAACTACCTGGCCTATTACTCCCAACTGTGCGAGCACCTGCAAGGGCGTGCGCCTGCGCCATCGGTCACCCCGGAACAGGTCGAAATGGCCATGCGGCTGCTGGCCCAGGGCGAGCACAGTGCGGCCCTCGGGCAGTTTGTGTCCGTGGGTGCGCCTGTAGGCGCGGGCGGCTGGCTGTAGCCATTGCACTGAAGTACCCCTTTAAGGTGCGCTGCCAAGCGCAAAACCTTAAAATGTTGGGTTAACCCCGTGAGTGCCATGAACGCCCCTGTTGACGTCTCCTTTTTCGCGCGTGCCGCCAAGCCGCTGACCAGTTACCGCAAGTACTGGGCGGCCCGCTTTGGCACCGCCCCCATGTTGCCTATGAGTCGTGCCGAGATGGACAAGCTGGGCTGGGACAGCTGCGACATCGTGCTGGTCACTGGCGACGCCTATGTGGACCACCCCAGTTTCGGCATGGCAGTGATCGGTCGCATGCTCGAAGCCCAGGGCTTCCGGGTCGGCATCATTGCCCAGCCCGACTGGACCAGTGCCGAGGCCTTCAAAGCGCTGGGCAAGCCCAACCTGTTTTGGGGTGTGACCGCGGGCAACATGGATTCCATGATCAACCGCTACACCGCGGACCGCAAGATCCGCAGCGATGACGCGTATACGCCCGGTGATGTCGGCGGCAAGCGCCCCGACCGCGCCGCTATTGTGTACAGCCAGCGCTGCCGCGAGGCGTTCAAGGATGTGCCGATTGTTTTGGGTGGCATCGAAGGCTCTTTGCGCCGCATTGCCCACTACGATTACTGGAGCGACAAAGTGCGCCGCAGCATCGTGGTGGATGCCAAGTGCGACTTGCTGCTCTACGGCAATGCCGAACGCGCTATCGTCGAGATTGCCCACCGCCTGGGCGCCAAAGAGCCGGTGCACAGCATCACCGATGTGCGCGGCACGGCCTTTGTGCGCCGCCCGGACGATGAAACCGGCAAAGGCTGGTTTGAGATTGACTCCACCAGCGTGGACGAGGTTGGACGCGTCGAAGCCCACGTCAACCCCTACATGACCACCTCAGAGCAGGCGGCGGCGCAGGGCAGCACCTGCGCCAAAGAGGATGATGCCAAAGCCGTGGCGCAAGCCGCTGAAGCGCGCGGTGCGGCATCTGTTGCTATTAATTCAATAGCTGCTTCCGCAGGTAGTACGGGGGCTACAGCCCTGAAAGGCTTAAAGCCAGCGGTGAACGCCAGCATTTCACCCATCACCTTCTTTGCCAACCCGGCCCTGCAAGGCAAGCTCAAAGTCCCGCCACGCGACCGTTCGGTCATTCGCCTGCCCAGCTACGAGCAGGTCAAGAGCGACCCCATCTTGTATGCCCACGCCAACCGCGTGCTGCATTTAGAGACCAACCCCGGCAACGCCCGCGCGTTGGTACAAGCCCACGGCGAAGGCGTAACCGCACGCGACGTGTGGATCACCCCACCGCCCATTCCGCTAACCACCGCCGAGATGGACTTTGTGTTCGATCTGCCCTATGCCCGCAGCCCGCACCCGGCCTATGCGGACGAGAACGGCAGCCACGAGCACACCACCAAAATCCCGGCGTGGGAGATGATTCGCTTCTCGATCAACATCATGCGCGGCTGCTTTGGCGGCTGCACGTTTTGCTCCATCACCGAGCACGAAGGCCGCATCATCCAGAGCCGCTCGGAAGAGTCGATCATCAAAGAGATTGAAGACGTTCGTGACAAGGTCAAGGGCTTCACGGGCACCATTTCCGACTTGGGTGGCCCCACGGCCAATATGTACCGCCTGGGCTGCCGCACGCCCGAGATTGAAGCCGCCTGCCGCAAACCGAGCTGTGTTTACCCCGGCATTTGCCAGAACCTGACCACCAACCACGACCCACTGATCAAGATCTACCGCCGTGGCCGCGCGCTCAAAGGTATCAAGAAAATTCTGATTGGCTCCGGCGTGCGCTACGACCTGGCGGTGCAGAGCCCGGAGTACGTCAAGGAACTGGTTCAGCACCACGTGGGTGGCTACCTGAAAATTGCGCCCGAGCATACCGAGCAAGGCCCGCTGAGCAAGATGATGAAGCCGGGCATGGGAACCTACGACAAGTTCAAAACCCTGTTTGACAAGTTCACGGCAGAGGCGGGCAAAAAGCAGTTTCTGATTCCGTACTTCATCGCGGCCCACCCGGGCACCACCGATGAAGACATGATGAATCTGGCGGTGTGGCTGAAGAAAAACGGTTTCCGTGCCGACCAGGTGCAAACCTTTTACCCCAGCCCCATGGCGACGGCGACGGCGATGTACCACTCTGGTGTCAATCCGCTCAAGGGTGTTCACCGTGATGAACGTGGCGAAAAAGTGGACGTGGTGCGCGGCGAAAAGCGCCGCCGCCTGCACAAGGCCTTTTTGCGCTACCACGACTCCAACAACTGGCCGCTGCTGCGCGAGGCATTGAAAGCCATGGGCCGCGCCGACTTGGTGGGCAACGGCAAGCACCACCTGATTCCCACCTACCAGCCGCTGCCGGGCAGCTCTTACGACAGTGCGCGCAAGAAAAACTCCACCGCACTGGGTGCCAAAACATCCGTAGCCTTGTCGTCAACCAAAGCGGCCCCGTCTGCGGTGTCAGCCAGCCCCGTCAAAGGCCGCATGCTGACGCAGCACACCGGCTTGCCACCACGCGACAACGGCTCTGGGCGCCTCGCCAGCAAATCGCTGCGCAAGCCGCGCTAATGGATATTTAAGGGGGCTTACTCGCGCCCGTAAAGGCGACCCAATCGGGCGAGTCGCGCCGCGTGCAATGGCTCCACCTGACCCCAGTGAAAGCGCCACTCCCAGTAGCCTTCTGCCTGACCCGGACAGTTCATACGGTGTTCTCCGCCCAGTCCCAGCACATCCTGCAACGGGTGAATGGCGGTGTTGGCTACGCTGGCGCACGCCGCGCGGATCAGCTCCCAGTGCATGCCATGGCCGTCAAGGTCACTCGACCCCAGGTAATCAAGGACATGCTGGCGCATGGAGGGTGAAATATCGGCCCACCAACCCTGCGTCGTGTCGTTGTCATGCGTGCCGGTGTAGACCACCGTGCTGGCCTCATAGTTGTGCGGCAGGTAGGGGTTGGCATTGTCATCGGCGGCGCCTTCTCCAAAGGCGAATTGCAGGATGCGCATGCCCGGCAACTCGAACGCGCGGCGCAGGGCATTCACCTCTTTGGTAATGACGCCCAAGTCCTCCGCGATGATGGGCAGTTCACCCAGCGCGTCGCGGATTGCGTAAAACAACGCGGCGCCGGGGCCCGGTTGCCAGCGACCCTTGACGGCCGTGGGTTCCGTGGCGGGTATCTCCCAATATCCGGCAAAACCCCGAAAGTGGTCAATGCGAACGATGTCCACCAGTTCGAAAGTGCGCCGGATGCGCTCGATCCACCAGGTGTAGCCTTCATTTGCGTGGGCACCCCAGCGGTACAGCGGGTTGCCCCAACGCTGACCCGTAGCGCTGAAAAAATCCGGCGGAACACCTGCGACCACCGTGGCGCGACCGTCAGAATCCAACTCAAACAACTCCGGACGGGCCCAGACTTCGGCACTTTGGTAGGCAATGAAGATGGGTGCGTCGCCCACGATCTGGATGCCTCGGTCATTGGCATACTGTTTGAGTCGCTTCCACTGGCTGAAAAAACACCATTGGCAGAACTGCCAAAACGCGATCTGCGATGCGTTGTCATTCCTGACCTGCTGCAAGGCCTGTTCCTGGCGCTGTGCCAGGGGTACTGGCCAATCGCACCAGTCTTGCCAGTCCTGCAGTTCGGCAACTGTCATGAACAGGGCGTAGTCGTCGAGCCAGCTGGCGTGTTGCTGGCAAAAGGCCGCGAAGTCGGCGTGATCTTCTGCAGAAGTTGCGTGCGCTGATGTCTGTGCAAATGCCTGTGCGGCTTTGTGCAGGCGCTGCATACGCCAGGGCACGACGGCTGCGTAGTTCACCCGGGCGTCGCTGAAATCTGGGCCCGCTAGCAGATCGGCTGCGTCCAGCCAGTCGCGGTGCTGCAAGTTGGCCAGGTCAATCAGCAGCAGGTTGCCGGCAAATGCGGAACTGCTCATGTACGGCGAGTTGCCAGGGCCAATGCCGCCCAGCGGCAGGATTTGCCACAGCTTTTGTTGGGCCGTGGCCAGCCAGTCCACAAAATGGTAGGCCGACGGCCCGAAGTCGCCGCTGCCATGGGGACCAGGCAAGCTCGTGGGGTGGAGCAGAATGCCGCTGCTGCGGGGAAATATCATGGTGAACGGTGCTCAGTTGAAATGCACGTCGGTGCCGGCAGACACCAGCAGCACGAGACTCTGGGCCGCAAGCAGGTAAGATGTTTCGCCTTGCCCGTGCCAGTGTGCAATGCCACGCGGATGTGTCGTGTCCAGGACAGCGCGCCACACGCCCGGCGGCAGCATGAAAGCATGATCAACAGCCTCCGGGTTCACCAACAACAACACGGGCGCCTTGGCGCGCCCCGGTTTGCCGATCAGGCAACCCAGCACACAGTCCCGCGTGTCACCCCAGGCTTGCTCCGGCAACGCACCGCCACTGCGTTGCAGCCATGTCAAGTCGCCCAAGCCGTTGCTGTCGGGCAGCCCGCTGTACCAGTGGTTTCCAAACGGAAGCGTCTGGCGGCGCAATGAAATGACCCATGCGGTGAAGTCCATCAGATCCAGGTCGGCATGGGCCCAGTCAATCCAGGTGGTTTCGTTGTCCTGGCAGTAGGCATTGTTGTTGCCGCTGCCGCTGTGTCCCAGTTCATCACCGGCGCAAAGCATGGGTGTTCCCTGGGCCAGCACGGTGGTGGCCAGCAAGGCGCGCTGGAGTCGACCGCGCAGGGCGTTCACCGCCGGGTCGTCGGTGGGGCCCTCGACCCCGCAGTTGAAGCTCTGGTTATGCGCGTGTCCATCACGGTTGTTCTCGCCGTTCGCCTCGTTGTGGCGCTCGTTGTAGCTCACCAGATCATTGAGCGTGAATCCATCGTGCGATACCACGTAGTTGACCGACTCCGCCGGTGCACGCTGGCGTCTCTGGCGGTGCTGGTAGAGGTCGGAAGACCCGCACAGGCGCAGTGCGAATTGGTCGCGTGTGCGCGCCGGGTCACCGCCATGCACCCAAAAACCGCGCATCACGTCCCGAAAGTGGTCGTTCCATTCCAACCAGCCGCGTGGGAATTGGCCGACCTGGTAGCCGCCTGGCCCTATATCCCAGGGTTCGGCAACCATCTTGACCCGCGACAAGACCGGATCCTGGGCGATCGCGGTAAAAAAGGCGCCTCCGCGCTCGAATCCATGGTTTCCGCGACCCAGGATGGGCGCGAGGTCAAAACGAAAGCCATCCACATGCATATCCGTGACCCAGTAGCGCAAACTGTCCATGACCCATTGCAGGACCCGGGGATGGCGGATGTCCAGAGTGTTGCCACAACCACTGAAGTTCTCGTAGCGTGCCCGGTTGTCCGGCTGCAACCGGTAGTAGCTCGCGTTATCCAGACCCCGAAAACTCAGGTTAGGGCCGTTTTGGTCGGACTCGGCGGTATGGTTGTAAACCACATCCAGCATCACTTCAATGCCTTGGGCGTGCAGCGCCTTGACCATATTACGAAATTCGTCGCGTGCGCTGGTGCCGTGGTTCCCTGCCGCCAGTTGCGGGTTGATGGCAAAAAAAGCGAGGGTGTTGTAGCCCCAGTAATTGACCAGTCCCATGGCGACCAGCCGTTCTTCATCGAGAGCGTAGTGCACGGGCAACAGGCTCACCGTCGTGACTCCCAGCCGCTTGATGTGGGCAATGGACGCGTCGTCCGCCAAGCCCGCATAAGTTCCGCGCAGGGGCTCGGGAATGCGCCGGTTCATTTTCGAAAACCCCTTGACGTGAAGTTCGTACAGCACGGTGTCTTGGCGGGAAATCATCGGCGGTGTGTCGTTTCCCCAGTCATAGTCGTCCAGCACTACTTGTGACTTCAGGGCACTGGCCGCGTTGTCCCGCAAGTCCATTTGCTGCGGGTGGTCCCGGTCAGCAGCAAAGTGTGCGTCCTGCCAACTGAACGCGCCCACCACCTCTCGGGTGTGCGGATCCAGCAAAAGTTTGAATGGATTGAAGCGGTGCCCCTGGTCGGGTTGCCACAGGCCGTGTGCCCGGTAGCCATAGACCAGGCCCGGTCTGCCGCCGGGCAAGTAGCCATGCCAGACATCGTTGGTATGTTTTGGTAGAGGCAGCCGGGCGAGCTCTATCGTGCCGGTTTCATCAAAGAGGCACAGTTCGATAGCCTGCGCGTGGGCGGAGAAAACGGCAAAGTTGACACCCTTGCCATCGCAACTGGAACCCAGTGGCCAGGGACGACCCTGTTGCAGTGCGGGGGTCAGGGCTTCCATACCAGCATTACGGTGGCCAGAGGCGCCAGGGTCAACAGCACGGAAAAGGGTTTGCCGTGCCACCCCGTGGGCTCTGCGGTCGCCGCGCCCCATGGGGTCCCGGTGTTGCTGCCTCCGTAATGGCTTGAATCCGTGTTGAGGCACTCCCGGTAGACACCAGAATTGGGAACGCCAACACGGTAGCCCTGATGGACGGTAGGAGTGAAATTACATACCACGACGATGAAGGTATCCGGGTCGGTGCCACGCCGGATGAAGCTCAGCACAGAATGAGCCGCATCCTGGTGGTCAATCCACTCGAATCCGTCTGGCACAAAATCAAGCTGGTACAGCGCGGGTGTTTTGCGGTACAGATGGTTCAGGTCGCGCACCAGGCGCTGAACGCCCGCGTGATCGGAGTTATCCAGCAAATGCCAGTCCAGGCTCTGGTCATGGTTCCATTCTCGCTCCTGGGCAAATTCACAGCCCATGAACAATAGCTTTTTGCCGGGGTGCGCCCACATGAAGCCCAGGTAGGCCCGCAGGTTGGCCAGTTGTTGCCAGCGGTCCCCGGGCATCTTGCGCAGCAGCGAACCTTTTCCGTGCACCACTTCATCATGGGAAATGGGCAGTACAAAGTTTTCCGTAAATGCGTAGGCTATGCCGAACGTCATTTCGTTCTGGTGGTGCTTGCGGTACACGGGGTCACGCGCCATGTACTGCAGGGTGTCGTGCATCCAGCCCAGGTTCCATTTGTAGTGAAAACCCAGACCACCGGCATAGGTGGGGCGTGACACAGCGGGAAATGCGGTGGACTCTTCTGCCAGCGTGATGGCCTCGGGGCGCTCGCTTCCAATCACTTCGTTCATGCGCTTCAGAAAGGCGATGCTCTCCAGGTTTTCGCGCCCGCCATGCTGGTTGGGAATCCATTCACCGGGTTCGCGGCTGTAGTCTCGGTACAGCATGGAGGCCACGGCATCCACGCGCAGACCGTCCACCCCATAGCGTTCCAGCCAGTACAGGCCATTGCCGATCAGGAAGTTGCGCACCTCGGTGCGGCCCAGGTTGTAGATCAGCGTGTTCCAGTCGTTGTGAAAGCCTTCACGCGGATCAGCATATTCATATAAATGGGTGCCATCAAAGTTGGCCAGGCCATGGGCATCGGTCGGAAAGTGCGCCGGCACCCAGTCCAGCAGCACACCAATGCCTGCTGCATGGCAGGACTTCACAAAACGCACAAAGCCTTCTGCATCGCCAAAACGCGAAGTCGGTGCATACAGACCAATGGGCTGGTAACCCCAGGACCCGTCAAATGGGTGCTCGCTGATGGGCATCAACTCCAGGTGGGTGAACCCCATGTCCTGCGTGTACGGCACCAGCAAATCTGCCAGTTCGTCCCAGGTAGGCCAGCGCTGCGATCCATCGGACGCCACGATGCGCCTCCACGAGCCGAGGTGCACTTCGTAAATGCTCATGGGCGCGTCCAGCGCATTGGCCTGTCGGCGCTGACCGGATGAGGCCACCAGTGGCGGCATATCTGCCACGATGCTGGCCGTAGCCGGGCGCAACTCGGCCTGCCGGGCATAGGGATCGGCGCGGGCAACCAGCAGGTGACCATCGCCGCAATGAATCTCGTATTTGTACTTGGCGCCTACCGACACGTCAGGCAGAAACAGTTCCCATACCCCGCACTCTCGGCGCAGCTGCATGGGGTTGCGGCGACCGTCCCATTCATTGAAATCACCTATCACGCTCACGCCAGACGCGTTGGGTGCCCAGACGGCAAATGCGGTGCCGGCTATGCCCTGAATGACCCGGGGGTTGGCGCCCAAAATCTCATAGGGCCGCAGATGCGTGCCCTCGCGAAGGAGCCAGACATCCATGTCGCCGAGCACGGCGAAAGGCGGACTCAGTGTGCGGGGAGCTTGATGTTCCATATCTGGTTGGCGTATTCGCGGATGGTGCGGTCAGAGGAGAAAGCGCCCATACCGGCCACGTTGGCAATGGCCCGCTCAAACCACTGCGTGGGCTGCCGGTAAAGATTATCCACACGGGATTGCGTGGCGACATAGGATTCGTAATCGGCCAGCAGCAGGTAGTGGTCTCCACCCCAGAGTAAAGAATCAATCAAGGCGCGATAGCGCCCTGGATCATCGGGAGAAAACTGGCCGCCGAGAATCGCGTCCAGCACCGCCTTGAGTTGCGGCAGGCGTTCGCTGTAGCGCAGCGGTTGATAGCCAATTTGCTTCAGGTGGCGCACTTCCGGCGTTTTCAGCCCGAAGATAAAGATGTTGTCATCACCCACGTTCTGGCGGATTTCAATATTGGCACCGTCATCGGTGCCAATGGTGAGTGCCCCATTGAGCGCCAACTTCATGTTGCCTGTGCCGGATGCTTCAGTGCCTGCAGTCGAAATCTGCTCTGACAAATCGGCGCCCGGCATGATGATTTCGGCCACTGAAACCCCATAGTTTGGGATAAAGATCAGTTTGAGTTTATCGCCCACACGCGGGTCATTGTTGATGACGCTGCCCACGTCGTGAATCAGCCGGATGATGGATTTTGCTGTGTCGTACGATGACGCAGCCTTGCCTGCCAGGATCACGGTTCTGGGTACCCAGTCGGCACCCGGGTTGGCCAGGATGGCCTGGTAGCGCGTAACCACATGCAGCACATTGAGCAACTGGCGCTTGTATTCGTGGATCCGTTTGACCTGCACGTCGAACAAGCTGTCCGGGTTGACCTTGAAGCCGGTCGTTCGCTCAATGTACGCGGCAAGTCGCACCTTGTTGGCGCGTTTGATCGCCCGGAACTTGCTATTGAAAATAGGGTCCGTCCGATAGCCGTTCAGGCGCTTGAGCTCTTCCAGGTCCAGCCTCCAGGCCCTTCCGAGCGTGTTATCCAGCAGGTCTGACAAGCCGGGGTTGGCCTGTGCCAGCCAGCGCCGCGGCGTAACGCCGTTGGTCATGTTGGTAAAACGGTCGGGCCACAGGTCCGCAAAGTCCGCAAAAATCGTCTGCACCAGCAGGTTCGAATGCAGTACCGACACGCCATTGACTTTGTGGCTGCCCACAACAGACAGGTGCGCCATGCGCACACGGCGCTCACCGTGTTCGTCAATCAAAGAGAGCCGGGCGAGGAATGCGTTGTCGTCCGGGCGATGAAGCGCCGCAAGCGCCAAAAATTCCTTGTTGATCCGGAAAATGATTTCCAGATGGCGCGGTAGTACATGCTGCATCAAGCTCACCGGCCAGGTTTCCAGAGCTTCGGGCATCAGCGTATGGTTGGTGTACGAAAAGGTCTTGCAGCACAGCTGCCACGCCTGGTCCCACGGCATCTGATGCTCGTCGCAGAGCAGACGCATCAATTCCGCCACACCAATGGCTGGATGGGTGTCGTTGAGGTGAATGGCAACCTGGTCGGCCAGATTGTCCAGCGTGGGGTGTTCGCCCAGATGGCGTTTCACCAGGTCCTGGATAGACGCGGCGACAAAGAAGTACTCCTGCTTGAGGCGCAGTTCGCGCCCGGCGGGCGTGCTGTCATTGGGGTACAGAACCCAGGAGATGTTCTCAAACTCGTTTTTGATGCTCGCGGCACGGGCGTAATCGCCGGTGTTGAAGGCGCCAAGATCAATATGGGCGGGTGCCACCGCTTTCCAGAGGCGCAACGTGCTGACGTGCTCGGTACCATGGCCTGGAACCACCATGTCGTAAGCCTTCGCAGCCACTTCCCCGGCGTGCCGCCAGGTGGCTGTGCCGTTGACGTGCTCAACCCATCCACCAAACCGCACCGGGTAGGCGATCTCGGCTCGGGGAAACTCCCACGGTGTGCCGTCCTGCAACCAGGGATCAGGGTATTCAACCTGCGCGCCGTTCTGGATTGCTTGCACGAACATGCCGTATTCGTAACGGATTCCATATCCAAACGACGGCAAACCGAGTGTTGCCATGGAATCCAGAAAACAGGCTGCCAGACGCCCAAGACCGCCGTTGCCCAGCGCTGCATCAGGCTCTTTGTCGGCAACGTCCTCCATGGTCTGGGCATGTTGCTCCAGGCCTTGAGCGGCGCCGCCTGTCAAGTTCAGAGAGGCGAGGGCGTTGGACAAGGTGCGCCCCATCAGGAACTCCATGGACAGATAAACCACGCGGCGGGCCTTGTCTGCACGCTCCTGCGCTTGGGTCTCCACCCACCGCCGGGACAGCTGCTGGCGCGCCACTTGGGCTACAGCCTGCATCAGGTCAGTACGACTGGCGTCCTCTGATGCGACGCCAACCGTGCTCAACAGATGCTCTTCAATTTGGGCTGCCAGGGCATGCTTGGCGATCGGTGAGATGGGAGACACGGTGAAATCCTTTAGTTTCGAGTCGGATCAAAGAATAGCAGCAAGGATCAAGCCATTTGCCAAAGCAATTTGATTCTCGCATGGGCCGACGGTCGTCTTTCCGCATTGCGGCGGTGGGCTGGCGGGTATTAAGATGCCGGTGTCTGTCCCAATTGCGCCGAAAACGAGAATACCTATGAACCGAAGCGAGCGTGCACTAAATCTTGAGCTACCCAAACGCGCCATGGCCTTGGTGCTGGCGGGGGGGCGGGGCAGCCGTCTGATGAACTTGACCGATCGCAGGGCCAAGCCCGCGGTTTATTTTGGGGGTAAGTTTCGTATCGTGGATTTTGCACTGTCGAATTGTCTGAACTCGGGCATTCGTCGTATCGGTGTTGTCACCCAATACAAATCGCACAGTTTGCTCAGGCACCTGCAGCGTGGCTGGGCTTTTTTGAAATCCGAAATGAACGAGTTTGTCGATCTGATGCCGGCACAACAGCGCAGTGGCGACGAGAGCTGGTACCGCGGCACGGCAGACGCTGTCCACCAGAATCGTGACATTCTGGAGAGTTACCGGCCCGATTTCATTGTTGTGCTGGCAGGTGACCATGTTTACAAAATGAACTACGCCCTGATGCTGGCCGACCACGTGGAAAAAGGGCGCAACTGCACCGTGGCCTGCATCGCGGTGCCACGCAGCGAAGCCAGCGCCTTCGGCGTCATAGCGGTCGACGCGGACAGCAAGGTGACTGACTTTCTGGAGAAACCAGCCGATCCGCCAGCCATGCCAGACCAGCCAGAGATGTCATTGGCCAGCATGGGCATCTACATTTTCAATGCGGACTATCTTTACAAGGAACTCGCGCGGGACATGGCGGATCCGGATTCAAGCCACGACTTTGGCAAGGACATCATTCCCCACGCGGTTCGCCATGGCGACGTCGCTGCACATCCGTTTGAACTGAGCTGCGTGCCGGGAAGCGATATGGATGAAGCACCGTATTGGCGTGACGTGGGTACGATCGATGCCTACTGGGATGCCAACATGGATCTGACTGCGACCGAGCCCCAGCTCAACCTCTACGACCGCCGCTGGCCGATCATGACCTACCAGGACCAGTTGCCACCCGCCAAGTTTGTCCATAACCAGGACGATCGTCGCGGTATGGCTATTGAATCGTTGGTCTCGGGTGGCTGCATTGTGTCGGGCCACGTGTTCAGGTCGGTCCTTTTTTCGAGTGTGCGGGTTGGTTCCTATTCCACCGTTAACTGGTCGGTTCTATTGCCGGCTGTCCAGGTCGGGCGGGGTGCCCGCTTGAACCGGGTAGTGGTGGACCGGGGCGTCAGTATTCCCGAGGGTATGGTGATTGGTGAAGACCCGGTGCTTGACGCCGAACGCTTTCACCGCAGCGCCAACGGCATCACGCTGGTAACGTCCGACATGCTGGCGAAAATTGCAACATGAGGGTATTGCATGCGGCGGCAGAGGTGTTTCCACTGGTTAAAACGGGAGGCCTCGCCGACGTGGTGGGTGCGCTCCCTGAGGCGCTGATTGCAGCGGGTGCAGACGTCCGGCTCGTGCTACCCGGTCTTCCCGCCATTCTTGCGGGCGTTGAACAGCAGAGCGTGGTGTGTGAACTGGGTGCCGTGTTTGGCGCAGGTCGTGTGATGCTGCGAGCCGGACGACTGGCGCATAACGGGGTTGCAGCCTACGTGATCGATGCCCCCTATCTCTACCAGCGTGCAGGCAACCCCTACCACGCTCCCGACGGCCAGGAATGGCCAGACAACCTGCAGCGTTTTGCGCTGCTGGGCTGGGTAGCGGCCCATCTGGCTGCTGGTGAGTTGGACCCCGAGTGGAAACCTGAGGTTTTGCATGTGCATGACTGGCATGCTGCCATGGCGTGTGCCTATCTGGCTTGTCGCCCGGTGACCGGTACCGCCACGGTGTACACCATTCACAATCTGGCCTATCAGGGATTGTTTGATTCCGGTGACTTTCATTTGCTGGGTTTGCCTTCACGGCTGATGGTGCCTGGCGGCCTCGAATTTCACGGGCAACTGTCATTCATGAAGGCCGGTTTGAAATACGCGCAGCGTGTGACCACAGTCAGCCCAAACTATGCGCGGGAAATTTCCACCGTCGAGTTCGGCTGCGGTCTGGACGGTGTGATCCGGGCCCGTAGCGCTGAGGTTTCCGGCATTTTGAATGGTGTGGATGGCAGCGTTTGGGACCCCGCCCATGACGCCTTGATTGCGGCGACCTATTCGGCCACAGCCCTGAGCGGCAAGTCCCGCTGCAAGGTGGCCCTGCAGCAGGAGATGGGACTCAACCCGGATCCCGATGCACCCTTGTTTGCGGTCGTCAGCCGGCTCACCTCACAAAAGGGTTTGGACCTGGCTTTGGCCGCCTTGCCGGTGCTGCTGGAAGGCCCTGATGCAAGAAGGGGTGCCCAGCTGGCACTTCAGGGCAACGGCGATCCTGCGCTGGAGGCTGCATTTGAGGCCTTGGCCTTGGCGTACCCCGGTCGGATAGCCGTTCGGTTGGCGTATGACGAGCACCTTGCCCACCGAATCATTGCCGGTGCGGATGCCATGCTGGTGCCTTCGCGCTTCGAGCCCTGCGGCCTCACCCAGTTGTACGCGTTGCGCTACGGTACCGTACCCGTGGTGCGCAGTGTGGGTGGTCTGGCCGATACGGTGGTGGACGCTTCCGATGATGCGGTGCAAGCAGACATTGCCACCGGATTCATGTTTGGCCCTGCCACGACCGCAGCGCTGGGACACGCGATGTCCCGGACTGTCAACGCTTACCGCAACCCGGCACTCTGGCGCCAACTGATGCTGCGTGGCATGGCCCAAAACTACTCCTGGGAACACGCTGCCAGCGAGTACATCGCGTTGTACGAGGACGCAGTTCTGGCGCTGAAGTCGGAACAGACCACCTGAGGTCTGGCCTACGCCAGGGTGTGCAGGGGAATGTCCTTGTCCGTAGCCAACTCGTCGAGTTGCTTGCGCGTTTGGGTCAGGAAAAAAGCGGCGGTGCTCTGGTGTGACTCCGGGGCAAACATGGCCACGATGCCGGAGTTCTTCAAGCCGACGGCGGCACCCAGTGCCGCAGCGAAATGGGGCTCCAGTGCCGCTACGGCTACGCGACCGTCCTTGCAGGGGTAGACGCGATAACCCGCGTGGCCTCCACCCACGGCCGCGCCGGGTTTTGTCAACCCCCAACTGCGCGGCAGAGCCAGGTAAGCCGCAGCATCTGACAGGGCCACTTCCAATCGCGCGCCTTTGCCTTTTTGCAATTGGTTCAGGCGCGCCTGGAGTACTGCTTCGGACGCCATGAGCGAGCCGCCCATGTCTGCGTACAGGGTCGGCGGTAGGTCTAGACCACCCACCAGATTGTTCTCCGCCAGATAGGTCAGGTCATGGCCGGGCTCCTCGGCCCGAAGGCCCGGTGAACCAAAAATTGCGACCAGTGACAGGTCAGGATAGAGCTTGTGCAGCGTCTTCCAATCCAGTCCCAGTTTTTGCAGAGCCGATGGACGAAAGGACGTGAGAAGCACGTCTGTTTTGGCCAGTTCGCGGTGCAAGGCTTTTTGGCCTCTTTCCGACTTGAGGTCCGCCGTAGCAATGCGTACCCCTGCGTGCAACACATCGTAGGCTGTGCGGTTGTACAGCCCCATGGGGTCGCCAGACGTGCCTTTCGGTGCGCTAGGGTGGGCCGGCGGTTCGAGTTTGACGCACGTGGCGCCCATCTGCTGGCAGCGCATCAATGCGGCTGGACCTGGCAGGTTCAGCGCCAAGCTCAGGATGCGGACCCCCTTGAGCGGACGGATCGGTTTGGGAGTGGCGGCGGGAGACAAAGTGGTGGCCATAAATGGTAAAGAGTTAAATTGTTTTGCTATGAATTTGGAAGCTGCCTGCGCATATTCCACGCGGGCTACAGCATGTTTTCTTCTGTATTTCTGGTGATGCGGCTCATCAGCTGGGGCAACCACGCGCTGCACCAGATCAGGGCGTCCTCTTCGGGCTGGGCGCTTTCGAGCGAATCCAGGCAAAACATAGGACCCACCGGATGGGCTCCGAGGTCTTGCATCCGCTCGTCAAAGCGCTTGCCGCCGCCGCAAAACGTGTCCCCGTAACTGCTGTCTCCCAGTGCAATCACGCCATAGTGCACATGGCCCAGGTAGCGCGCTTGGGCGTCCATGGCATGGTACAAAGCCTGGGCGTTGTCGGGCAAGTCGCCAGAGCCCGTGGTGGAAGTACAGAGCAAAAAGGCGCCTGGTCGGTCAAACACCTCCATGGTTAGTCCGTCCATGGGCAGCACAGTGATGGTGGCTGAAAAGTCGTTGGCAGACATCTGGATGGCTTGGGCGACGCTAAGGGCGTTGCCGTGAACCGTTCCGACAAGGATGGTGAGTTGCATGGATAGGCGTCAATGAATCTTGCTGACGATGATAATGGCAGTTTTTCATTCGCTTTTTTTCGATCCGCAAGGTGGACCTTTGAACAACGACCAGCTTGACTTTGCCTTTGTGGCGGACCTGCCCACAGCGCCCATTCCCTCCAAAAAACGGGCTTCTCGCAGCAAACCTGTGGCTCCAGCAGCCAATTTGGCTCTGACACCCCTTGCCGTGACGCTGCCCGCAGCGGCAGTCAGTCCGGCAATCGTTCCAGTGAATGCGGATGACGCCGAGTCCATCGCCAACACGCTGGACGCACATCCGGACTACCGCGTGCTACGCCGCCTGCAGCCGCGACTGCAATGGCCGCAGGCAGGACAGGGGCAGGGTGTTTGTCGTGTCATCGTGCTCGATACCGAAACGACCGGTCTGGACCAGTCCAGGGAAAAGATCATTGAGCTCGCCCTGTTGCGGGTGGACGTAGACATGGCAACTGGCTTGCCGGTGGGCTCCGTGCAGGTCTACGATGGGCTGGAAGACCCCGGCATTCCCATCCCCAAAGAAATTGAGGGCATTACGGGCATCAACAACGAAATGGTTCGTGGACAGCGCCTGGATGAAGACCGTATTGCTGCGCTGCTGGACGGTGTGGACCTGGTGATTGCACACAACGCCGGGTTCGATCGGCCCTTCGCAGAGGCGCGCATTCCCCGTTTTCAGCAGCTGGCGTGGGCCTGCTCGTTTGCCGATATTGGCTGGAAAGACCACGGTCGCAGCTCAGCCAAACTGGAAAATCTGGCGCTGGAGATGGGCTGGTTTTACGACGCCCACCGCGCCGAGATGGATTGCCACGCGCTACTGGCGGTGTTGGCGGTGCCTTTACCCAAGCTGGCACAAACGGGGCTGGCGCATCTGATCAGCCAAGGCAGCCAACCCAGTTACCGCCTTCAGGCCACCAATGCACCGTTTGACGCCAAGGACAAACTCAAAGGCCGTGGTTACCGCTGGAATGCCGACCAGAAAGTCTGGCACACCCGCATTGGCGCTGAAGATGCACTGCGGGCTGAATGCGAATGGCTCAAGGAAAACGCCTATCACCAGCGCAATGCCGTCGTGCAGATCGAAAAGCTGGACGCCGGCGTTCGCTATTCCTCCCGCAGCGGCGAAGTCGTCCACCAGCAGTTATGACGAGCGCTACCGTGTCCACGCCCGCCCTGTCCGTACTCGGCATCCAGGTCGCCCAGGCCCGCAAGGTTGTTATTTCCGGCCGGTCCATTCTCACAGGCATCCACAAGACGCCGGTGGGCGGACCGGTGGCCGTTGCCGCGCTGGGTTTGCAGGGCGACGAGCAAGCTGATTTATCGGTGCATGGGGGGCTGGACAAGGCGGTGTATGCCTACCCGGCGGAGCACTACGAGTTCTGGCGGGACGCCCGCCAGCAGGCAGGCGTGGCAGATATCGATACCCAACTGGCCTACGGCGCTCTGGGCGAGAACCTGACGTTGCAGGGTCTGCTGGAAGCCGGTGTGTGGGTAGGTGATGTGCTGCGATTTTCCGATTGTGAACTGCGCGTAACCCAGCCCCGTGAACCCTGCTACAAGTTCAATGCGGCCATGGGTTTCAACATGGCGTCCAAGCTAATGGCCAAAAGTGGTTTTTGCGGCTTTTACCTGGCCGTGGACGTGCCTGGCTCTATTCGCTCAGGCGAACCGTTTGAACTGCTGGCAGGGTCGCGCCGCCTCAGCATTCCCGAGAGCTTCAACGCCAAGATGTTCAAGCATTTGCGCTAAGGTTTTTCAACAGGGGAGGGCTGGCCAGCACCATCAATACCGCGGCAATCGGGACCGTTGCGTAAAACCCGATTGAGCGGAAGGCCAGAGCACCCACGATTCCACCCGTGAAAAATAGACCCAGAATGGTTGCGTGGATGGCCAGACGGTCGTGATCTGCCTTGACGAATTGGGCTGCGTTGGCTTTTTGGGAGTGATTCCAGTACAGCAGTCGACCCAGTTCGATACCCAGATCCGTTGCAATACCCGTCATGTGGGTGGTCCGGATCACCGCATTGGAACTCTTGGTAACGATGGCATTTTGAAGCCCCATGATGAAGCACAGGATCAGCACGGTAGTGGGCACAAATACTTCAATCAGGACATTCAGATTGGCTCCCAGGAGACCAAAGGCAAGCAGCAACACCGCTTCCACCATCAAGGGAAGGGCGTATTCGCCATGCATGTGTCGGCGACGCGCCCAGTTGATCAGAATGGCGGTTGTGGCCGCGCCCGACACAAAAGCCAGAAGAAAGGCCATACCCGCCAATGCAAGTGCCACCTTTCCCAGAACCAGATCGTCCGCCACTTCAGACACAATGCCCGTCATGTGAGAGGTATAGCGCTTGACGGCCAGGAAACCGCCAGCGTTGACCGCGCCCGCCACAAACGCCAAGATGCCACCGAGTTGCCGGTTGCTGCGCTGGGTGCGCGCGTTGGAAACCAGTCGGTAGAAAATATTCATGGTGCTTGCCTCAATGGCCCCATTCGCATACGGGTCGAATCGTATGGGAGGTCATAAGAATACCGTTGTTCGGGGCATCCTGCTCTCGACATGAAAAACGCGGCCTGGGCCGCGTTTTTCATGTCGAGAGCGTGGCGCCCGGGAACACTTATTCGACCTTGGCTTTACTGCGAAGCTCTTCCTGGTATTTGGCCATTTTCTGCTGCTGCAGTTGTTGGGCAATTTGGGCTTTCACCTCGTCAAACTTGGGCAACTGGGCATCGCGTATGTCGTCCAGACGGATGATGTGGTATCCAAATTGGCTCTTGACGGGGGTTTCTGTGGTCTTGCCCTTGGTCAGCGCAACCAACGCATCGGAAAACTCTTTCACGTAACTGCTGGGGCTGGCCCAATCCAGTGAACCACCGTTGGCGCCAGAGCCTGGGTCCTTGGATGATTTCTTGGCAATTTCCTCAAATTTCCCGCCTTTTTTCAGCTGGGCAATGATGGCTTTGGCCTGGTCTTCCTTCTCCACCAGAATGTGGCGGGCGCGGTACTCCTTGCCGCTGTTGGCCGCAGCGAACTTGTCGTACTCTGCCTGAATCTCCGCATCAGTGACCGGGTTTTTCTTCTGGTAATCCGCAAATAATTCGCGAATCAGAATGGCTTGGCGTGCCAGGTCAATCTGGGTCTTGTAGTCTTCTGTGGCGTCCAGTCCACGTGCCTGGGCTTCTTGCATAAAGATTTCGCGGGCGATGACTTCGTCCTTGAGTTGGCCCTGCATTTCTGGGGTTACCGGGCGGCCGGAGCGTGCGACCTGTTGAGCCAATGCTTCCATCCGAGCCTTGGGAACGGCCTTGCCGTTGACGATGGCGATGTTTTGCGCCAAGGCAGCGGGCGTCGCGGCTGCCAGCACGGCTGCAGCGGCAAGCGCGGACAAAATTTGCTTCTTCATGCGTTTTCCTTTGGGATGCTAGGACGGATTAGACGGATTTATCGGTTGGTGTTTCTACAGTTTCGATGGCCAGGGCATGAAGGCCCTGATCAATGAAATCCTGAAGTGAATCATACACAAGGCGGTGGCGGGCAACCCGGCTTTTGCCGGTGAACAAGGGCGAGGCAATGCGAACCCTGAAGTGGGTGCCGAAACCGGTGCCGTTGGAACCGGCGTGGCCGCCGTGCTGGTGGCTTTCGTCCAATACCTCCAGTTGGCTTGGCGCCAAGCGTGCGCGCAAACGCTCCTCCAGCTGGATGACAGTCGGTCCCATGCTCATGATTCGTGCTTTGTGTCGGTGGCTTCTTCAGCCTGTAGGTGGGGCGCGATGTATACACCTTGTCCAAGGATGAACGCCAGCGGGAACGCGTAACCCCATAGCTTGAAACTCACCCAGGTTTCCGTGCTGTAGTTCATCACGACATAGGCGTTGATCAAGGACATAAAGGCGCAATACAGTACCCACGCGATGTTGAGGCGGCGCCAGACCGGGTCAGGCAGTGCTAATTGACTGCCCAGCAGCAATTTCAGGAAGTTTTTCCGCATGCCCCAAACGGCAAAAGCCAAGCCTATCGCCATCGCCGCATACAGGACGGTGGGCTTCCATTTGATGAAACGGTCATCGTGCAAGGCGAGTGTCAGTGCACCGAACAGGAGCACCAGTACCAGTGTGATCTTGTGCATGGCCTGCAATTTGCGGTCCATGCCATAGATCAGTGCCATCTGCAGTACGGTGGCTCCCATCAGAACCGCAGTGCCAACATAAATGTCGGACAGCTTGTACGCACCGAAGAACAGCAGGATGGGGAAAAAGTCGATCAGTATTTTCATTCAGGTGTGAAGTGTAGCGAAGCCGAGTTCATGCAATACCGCAGACCGGTGGGTGCGGGCCCATCTTCAAATACATGACCCAAGTGGGCTCCGCAGTCAGCGCAGTGCACTTCGGTGCGTTTCATCCACAACATGCCGTCCACTTTGGTGCCTACAGCCTCGGAATCCAGTGGCTGAAAGAAGCTTGGCCAGCCGCTGCCGGATTCGTATTTGGTATCCGATGCAAACAAGGGTTTTTCACAACAAATACAGCGATACATGCCTGCGGCCTTGTTGCTTTCAAGACGACCGGTGTAAGCGCGTTCGGTGGCCTCGTGGCGCGCTATGTCAAACGCCTGTGGCTCGGCGCCTTTGGCCTTCAATAGCGTCTTCCACTCGTCGTCGGTTTTCTGAATCTTGTAAGTCATGGTGAAGATGGTTGAATGTTAAGAACTGCAACTGATGGAAATACCTCCCGCCCAGTCAGGCGGAAAGTCTGCAAATGACTCGAACTGCGGATGCTCCTCAAAAGGTTGCTCCAGTACTTCAAGCAACTGGGCAACCAGGGAGAAGTCCTTCTGCTTCGCTGCTTGGATGGCTAATTCGCCCAAATGGTTCCGCAGCACAAACTTGGGGTTTGTTTTCAGCATCAATTCGGCCGAATGCCCCCGTGGTTCCTGCGCAAGGCGCTCCGAAAATTGTAGCAACCAGCCATCGATTCCCATGGTGTCCAAAAACAGATCCCGTACCGACGTGTCGGCAGCATCCCGTTGGACAGCCCATCGACTCAGACGTCGCCAGAAAATGGTGTAGTCCACGCGGTCCGTTGCCATGAGTCGCAGAACGTCGTCAACCGTGCCGCGCAAGCCTTCGTGGGTCTCGGCAAAGCCCATCTTTGCGGCCATGGCGGCATCAAACGCGCTTGGGTAGGCTGTCTTGTAAGTCTCCAGGGCGGCAATGGCCAACTCCTGCTCACCGATGAGCGGCAAAAGAGCCTGGCCCAGGCAAAAAAGGTTCCAATACCCTACGTTGGGTTGCTTGAAAAAAGCGTATCGGCCCTGGTTATCCGAATGATTGCAGATGTGGCCCGGGTCAAACGCGTCCAGAAACTGGAACGGCCCGTAATCGATGGTCAGCCCCAGAATACTCATGTTGTCCGTGTTCATGACGCCGTGGCAAAACCCCACGGCCTGCCATTGGGCCACCGTCCGAGCCGTACGCTCGGTCACCGCGTGCAAGAAATTCGCGTACGGGTTGCCGTCAAAGCGCGGGTCGGTTCGACACTCGGGGAAATAGCGATCAATCACATGGTCGGCCAACTGCCGGAGCTGATCGTGTAGACCAAGGTGGCTAAAGTGCTCGAAGTGCCCGAATCGGATAAAACTGGGGGCTACACGGGTCACCACCGCAGCGGTTTCCACCGTCTCCCGTCGAATGGGGGCGTCAGACCCGATGACGCTCAAGGCGCGCGAAGTCGGTATGCCCAGGCCATGCATCGCTTCACTGCAAAGAAACTCGCGAATACTGGACCGCAACACAGCCCGGCCGTCGCCCATTCGGGAGAACGGCGTCGATCCGGCGCCCTTCAACTGCACTTCCTGACCGGCCAGTTCGCCCAGCAGAATCGCCCGGCCGTCGCCCAACTGCCCAGCCCAGACACCAAACTGGTGGCCGCTATACACGCTGGCCAGCGTTCGCGTTCCGGCCAGTGCCTGGTTGCCGGCCAACGCTTGCAACCATTCTGGCGAATCCATGTGGTCGGCGGATAAGCCCAAACGGTTGGCGACCTGTGCACTGCGACCCACCCAGTAAGGGGCAGGAAGAGGAGTCGGGGGCAATGCGACGGAGAAATCCTCACCCAAATCAGCAAAGGTGTTGGTCCATGTCAGACCTGTGTCCACAGGATTGGCGGCGCATACCAAATTATTCATGCACGAATTGTCCCGCAAATGACTATCACTGCCGATTTTCGGGGACTTGTAGCGGGTACCATGCGGCGACGCGCAACAGATGCCGCGCTCGTATTTTCAAATCCAACTATTGAGGAGACATGTGCCATGTTAGGGTTAATGCAAAGCCAGCAACTTCTGATTTCTTCACTGATTGATTTTGCCGAGCGCCACCATGGCGAAGGTGAGGTGGTTTCACGCAGAGTGGAGGGTGATATTCACCGCTATACCTATCGCGACGTGGCCCAGCGTTCACGCAAAGTGGCCAACGCGCTGGACCAAATGAATCTGGCATTCAGTGACCGCGTCGCCACGCTGGCGTGGAACGGTTATCGCCACCTGGAAATGTATTTTGGCGTGAGCGGTTCGGGCCGCGTGCTGCACACCCTTAATCCGCGTCTGCATCCGGATCAAATTGTCTGGATTGCCAACCACGCCGAAGACCAGGTTTTGTGCTTTGACATGTCGTTCTTGCCCATCGTCAAGGCGATTCACAGCCGTTGCACCACCATCAAGCATTTCATTGCCATGTGTGATGCGGACAAACTCCCGGCAGATACGGGCATTCCGGGACTGCAGAGTTATGAAGCCTGGATGGGGTCGCAATCCGCGGAATACACGTGGCCGGAATTTGATGAAAACTCGGCATCAAGCATGTGTTACACCAGTGGTACCACGGGCAACCCCAAGGCGGCGTTGTACAGCCATCGCTCGACCATGCTGCATGCGTTGTCGGGGGCTTTGCCGGACGCCTTGAGCATGAGTGCGCGGGATTCCGTGTTGCCGGTGGTTCCCATGTTCCACGTCAATGCATGGGGGCTTCCTTACTCGGCGGCCATGACCGGAGCCAAACTGGTATTCCCGGGCCCCGCAATGGATGGCAAATCCATTTTTGAGCTGATCGAGTCTGAGAAGGTCACTTTCGCGGCGGGCGTGCCTACGGTGTGGCAAATGATGCTGGGTCACATGCAGGCCGGAGGTCTGCGTTTCAGCACGCTGAAGCGCACAGTCATTGGGGGCTCGGCCTGTCCGCCCGCCATGATCAGCGCGTTCAATGATCAGTACGGTGTAGAGGTGCTGCATGCCTGGGGAATGACAGAAATGTCCCCGCTGGGCACGGTCTGCACGCTCAAGAACAAGCACCTGGCAATGGATTCAGCCGACAAGATGAAGGTGCGCCTCAAGCAGGGACGCGGCATTTACGGTGTCGACATGAAAATCGTCAGTGACGAAGGCAAAGAGCTACCGTGGGACGGAAAAGCCTATGGAGACCTGCTGGTCAAGGGTCCCTGGGTCATCAGCGAATACTTCAAAGGCGAGGGTGGCTCTCCGCTTGTTGACGGCTGGTTTCCGACGGGTGATGTGGCCACTATTGACGCCGACGGCTACATGCAGATCACGGACCGAAGCAAGGACGTCATCAAGTCCGGCGGAGAGTGGATCAGCTCCATCGACGTCGAGAATGTGGCTATGGCGCATCCAGCTGTCGCCATGGCTGCGTGTATCGGAATGAAACACCCCAAATGGGACGAGCGACCCATCATCGCCGTGGTCAAGAAGCCCGGATGCGATGTGACCCGTGACGAACTCATCGCGTTCTACGACGGCAAGACCGCCAAATGGCAAATTCCAGATGATGTCGTCTTCGTGGATGCCATTCCGTTAGGCGGCACCGGCAAGATGCAAAAAACCAAACTGCGGGACATGTTGCAAGACTACAAACTGCCAAGCCTTTAATCGTGAGGTTTCATTTTTTTCAGTCACCTTGGTGATACAGCATAGGGGAAACCCTCGCATTGCAGTGCACAAAAACTTGTACGCTGACGGCTTGTGATTAACAGGAGCTTTTTAATGAAATTTGTGTTCAAACTCGTTGCCGTTTCTGCGGCCTTGGTCTGCGCAAGCGCGGCAATGGCCCAAAAAGGCGAGACCGTGAAAATGGTACGCATTGATGCCCAGACCGGCTTGCTAGGACCCGTTGGCGTTAACCAGTTGAAAAGCTACCAGTTTTTCGCTGAGAAATTCAGCGGAGCCGGTAATCCGGCCGGTGTGAAGTTTGAGGTGACCGGTATTGACAACAAGCTCAGCCCTACAGAAAGCCTGAACGCGTTGAAGGCAGCTATTGACCAGGGCGCGCGCTACATTGTTCAGGGCAATGGTTCATCCGTTGCTTTGGCGCTCACCGACGCAATCTCCAAACACAACGAGCGCAACCCCGGAAAAGAAGTGATTTTTATCAATGACTCGGCGGTGGACCCTGATCTGACCGGAAGCAAGTGCAGCTACTGGCATTTCCGTTTTGACGCTGACACCTCCATGAAGATGGAGGCCATGTCCAGCTTCATGGAAGGCCAGAAGGACATCAAAAAGGTCTACATCCTGGGTCAAAACTACTCACATGGCGTGCAGGTTGCCAAGTTTGCCAAGGAAACCCTGGCTCGCAAACGGCCTGACATCCAGATCGTTGGCGAGGACCTGCATCCACTGGCGCAGGTTCGCGACTTCGCTCCGTACATTGCAAAAATCAAGGCATCGGGAGCCGACACGGTCATCACTGGCAACTGGGGATCCGATCTCTCCTTGTTGATCAAGGCTGCCAACGAGGGTGGCTATACCGGTAATTTCTTCACTTACTACGCTGGCGTGACCGGTACGCCTTCTGCACTGGGTACCAATGGCGCAGGCCGCGTGTACCAAGTGTCTTACAGCCACTACAACATGGGTGGCCAGATGGACAAGTGGATGTCCGAGTTCAAGACGAAGTACAACGACGACTTCTACACTTCCTCCATCATCCGCGTTTACGAAACCTTGGGCGCGGCCATGGCCAAGGCCAAGTCCACCGATCCCGTCAAGGTTGCTGCTGCGCTTGAAGGAATCAAGGTCAAGACCTTCAATGGTGAAGTCGAAATGCGAAAAACCGACCACCAGTTGCAGCAACCCCTGTACATGACGGTCTGGCAAAAAGCGGATAAAAAGTATCCCTACAGCCCTGAAAACACGGGTATGACGCTGGTGCCACTCAAAGAGTATCCCAATTACGTTTCCAGCACGCCTACCAGCTGCCAGATGAAGCGTCCTTCCTGACCCCCTGCGGTCAAAACAGGAGCCCGAGCGGGATCGCCGTATCGGGCTTTTTCATTTCTTGTGACGAGGAAGGTTAGTCGGCAATGGAGTTTTTCATTATTTCGATGCTCAATGGCTTGAGCTACGGTCTGCTGTTGTTCATGCTGAGCTCAGGGCTCACCCTGATTTTCAGCATGATGGGCGTCCTGAATTTCGCGCATGCCAGTTTCTATATGCTGGGCGCCTACGTGGGCTACACCGTATCCCGCTTTGTTGGCTTTTGGCCGGCCCTGGTGATCGCGCCCCTGGTTGTGGGCGCCATGGGTGCATTGTTCGAGCGGGTGTTCCTGCGCAGGGTGCACAAGTTCGGGCATGTCGCTGAATTGCTGATTACCTTCGGCTTGTCTTACGTCGTGCTTGAACTGGTGCAGCTCGTCTGGGGTCGCATCGCTCTTGAATTCCGGCCACCGGAGTCACTGCAGGGCCCCGCGTTCACCCTGATCAATCATTCGGTCAATGGTTTGAGACTGCTGTGGGGTGCCGCACCTGCCGAACTGTGCAGCGCGGCTGACGCAACCGTGCGGGTTGTGTGCTCACCGTTTCCTGCGACCCGTGGATTCATGATGCTGGTTGCACTGGTGATGCTGGTCTCCGTGTGGCTGCTGTTGACCCGAACGCGCATCGGGTTGATCATCCAGTCGGCCTTGACCCATCCCGAGGCAGTCGAATCACTGGGCCACAACGTCCCACGGATTTTCATGCTGGTATTTGGCGCAGGTGCCGGGCTGGCTGGGCTGGCCGGAGTCATTGGTGGAAGTACGTTTCTGACCGAACCGGCCATGGCTGCTACCGTGGGATCCGTCATCTTTGTGGTTGTGGTGGTTGGCGGCATGGGATCGTTGTCGGGTGCCTTTCTGGCATCGGTGCTGATCGGCGTCATACAAACCTTTGCGGTTGCATTCGACTACTCTTTCGCAACCCTGGCCCAGCAACTGGGGCTTCAGCTGGGTGACGCAACCCGGAACAACTCCTTTGTCAAATTGACCCTGTCTCAGGTCGCACCCATTCTTCCTTATCTTTTCCTGGTCCTCATCCTGATCTTCCGGCCCAAAGGGCTGTTGGGCAAACGGGAGGGCTGAACTATGCGCAACCAATCTACATCCAAGCGATTTAATACGGGACGCTGGGTCACCTGGGGGCTATTCGCGCTCTTGCTGGCCTTGGCTCCATGGTTCTTCACCGGCGGACTTGCCATCACCGTGCTGTCGCAGATGGGCATCGCGATCATCGCCTGCCTTTCCTACAACATGCTGCTGGGGCAAGGCGGCATGTTGAGCTTTGGGCACGCGGTATACACCGGATTGGGTTCCTTTCTGGCCATCCACGCGCTGAACAGCGCATCCAGTGGCGCCTTGCCCATTCCGGTTTCATTGGTGCCCATCGCCGGTGGATTGGCCGGTATGGGTTTTGCAGTCCTGTTTGGTTATGTAACCACCCGCAAGTCCGGGACCACCTTTGCCATGATCACCTTGGGTATGAGTGAACTGGTTTTCGCCATGTCGCTGATGATCCCCGAGTTTTTTGGCGGAGAAGGCGGCGTTTCGGGAAATCGGGTCACCGGGCAAGCCTTCCTTGGTATCACCTACGGACCTCCGGTTCAGGTTTATTACCTGATCGCGGTGTACACCTTTGTTTCGGTTGTCGCCATGTTTGCATTCACCCGTACGCCCCTGGGCCGCATGCTGAACGCGGTGCGGGACAATCCTGAGCGGGTGGAGTTTGTAGGCTACAACACCCAGAGAATCCGGTACACCGCATTCATCATTGCCGGTTTTTTTGCCGGGATTTCTGGCGGATTGGGCGCTCTGAATTTCGAAATTGTGACGGCCGAAGTGGTCGGGGCGGCCCGTTCAGGCGCCTATTTGCTGTTCACGTTTCTGGGCGGTGCCACATTCTTCTTTGGCCCCATCATCGGCGCTATCCTGATGGTGCTGGCCTTTGTGCTTTTCAGTGAGTTCACGAAAGCATGGTTGCTCTACCTGGGTCTTATTTTCCTCTTCATGGTGATGTACGCACCCGGAGGAATTGCCAGCCTGATCATGATGAATTTGCGTGTGGCTTCATTTGGCAAACTGCGACAGCTATTGCTGAGCTATCTCGTCCTGGCGGTAACAGGCGTTATCGGCCTTGCGGGTGCAGCGGCCATGGTCGAGATGACCTACCACATCCAGTTGAACGCAGGTCAAGGCTCCGGACTGGTGTTTTTGGGTGCGCCGCTGGACGCAGCCAGCATGGGCAGCTGGTCAGGTGCAGTTATTGTCATGCTCGCGGGGTTCGGTTGCTTCGAGCTCGCCAGGAGAAAATTCGCCCGGCAATGGAGTCACGTCCAGGGGCTCATCGAACAGGAAATCCATGAGAGGAGTGTGTCATGAGCGCACTGTTGAAACCCGCGCTAGAACTGAAGAATCTGCGCAAAAGCTTTGGCAAAACCGAGATCATTCGGGGGATTAATCTGGCAGTCAATCCGGGTGAACGGGTTGCAATCATCGGACCGAACGGCGCCGGCAAGTCCACGTTATTCAATCTGATCAGCGGCCGGTTCGAACCCACCAGCGGCGAAGTGCTGCTGAACGGAACCCGAATCGACGGGAAAAAGCCATTCGAGATCAATCGCCTCGGACTTTCCCGCAGCTTTCAGATCACCAACATATTCCCCAAACTCAGTGTGTTTGAAAACCTGCGTTGCAGCGTGCTGTGGAGTCTGGGATACCGCTATACGTTTTTTAAATTCCTTGCGGATCTGGACGATGCAAATGCGCGTGCAGAAGAGTTGATGCAAATGATCAAGCTCGACAAAAAACACGATGTGCTGGCCATGAATCTGACCTACGCAGAGCAGCGGGCGCTGGAAATTGGCATCACCATTGGCGGTGGCGCAGGGGTCATCCTTCTGGATGAGCCCACAGCCGGCATGAGCAAAAGTGAAACCTCACGGTTTATTGAACTTATCAAAACCGTCACAGAAGGCAAAACACTGTTGACCGTGGAGCACGATATGGGCGTTGTTTTCGGTCTGGCGGACAAGATCGCTGTGGTTGTCTATGGCGAAGTCCTTGCATTTGACACGCCGGATGCAGTGCGTGCCAATGCCCGGGTACAGGAGGCCTATCTGGGGTCTGCCGTGGCCGATGCGCAGGCGGGAGGGCATTGAGCATGTTGAAAGTTTCCAAACTGAATGCGTTTTACGGCAAAAGCCATGTGCTGCACGGTGTGGACATGCACGTCAACGCCGGCGAGATTGTGGCCCTGCTGGGGCGCAACGGCTCGGGCCGTTCGACCACGGCGAAAGCCATCATGGGTCTGGTGGACTGCCATGGTTCCGTCCTCTGGAAGGATCGTGAGTCTTTGGGCCTCAAGACCTATCAGATAGCCCACCTGGGTCTGGGCTATGTGCCCGAGAGCCGCGATATTTTCCCCAAGCTGACGGTCTACCAAAACCTGCTTTTGGGTCAGAAGCGGGGTCAAGGCAAGCCACGCTGGACGTTTGATGACATGTACCGCATGTTTCCCCGCCTCAAGGAGCGTGAGCATACGGAAGCGGGCGTCCTCTCGGGTGGCGAGCAACAGATGCTCACCCTTTGCCGCACCCTCATGGGCGACCCGGATCTGATCATCATTGACGAACCTACCGAAGGCTTGGCTCCCATGGTCGTGGAGTTGGTGGCCGAGTACCTGATTGAACTTCGGCGCCGTGGTATCTCGGTGTTGCTGATTGAGCAGAAGCTCACCATCGCCATGAAGATTTCAGACCGCTGTCTGGTCATGGGACACGGAAGCATCGTGTTTGACGGAACCCCCGACGAATTGCGTAACAACACCGATATCCGCAAGGAATGGCTGGAAGTCTGACGCGGTTTGTCCCAACCGTGACAAACCGGGTTGAACCGGTTCCAAAACCCACCTACAATTAAAAAAGAACGATCGTTCTTTTTTGGTTGTTCCAATTTTTACATTTGAGGAATGCAAGCATGACTGCCCAATACCAGGTCCATGGCGACGTCGCCGTTATTACGCTGAATAACCCACCCGTCAACGGATTGGGACTCGCGACCCGCCAGGGCATTGCCGATTGCATGGCACAGGCCAATGCCGACGCAGCAGTCAAAGCCATCGTGATCACCGGTGCTGGTAAGGCCTTTTCGGGTGGTGCTGACATCAAGGAATTTGGCTCGCCCAAGGCTCTGCAAGAGCCCAATCTCGGCAGCGTGATATCCGTGCTCGAAAACTCGTCAAAGCCAGTAGTCGCCGCGCTGCATACCGTTGCCATGGGCGGTGGTCTGGAGTTGGCGCTGGGCTGCCATTACCGCATCGCCGCGCCAGGCACCGCCATTGCACTGCCCGAAGTCAAACTGGGACTGATTCCCGGCGCGGGTGGCACGCAGCGTCTGCCACGTGTGCTGGGTGTTGAGCCTGCATTGAACATGATCGTTAGCGGCGAGCCGGTTAAAAGTGAAATGCTGGCCATGTTGCCCGGTCAAAAGTTGTTTGACAAATTGTCTGCATCCGCTGAATCGCTGGCCGAAGAAGCCTTGGCTTTCGCTCGTTCGGTGGCCGATGTGCGACCCTTGCCGCTGGTGCGCAACCTGCCTTGCAAGCATCCCCTGGGCGACGCGTACTTCCAGTTTGCCCGCAACATGGTCAAGGGTATGTCCAAAAACTACCCCGCTCCAGCCAAGTGCGTGGACGTGGTTGAAGCCGCGACGAAGAAGAAATTTGAAGACGGCATGGCCTATGAGCGCGAGCTCTTCATCAACCTGATGATGACGGCGGAGAGCAAGGCTTTGCGCCACATTTTCGTGGCTGAGCGCGCAGCATCGAAAATACCGGATGTCCCCGCTGATATTGCACAACGTGCTATTAATTCCATAGCGGTTATCGGCGCCGGCACCATGGGTGGCGGCATTGCCATGAACTTCCTGAACGCCGGCATTCCCGTGAAGATGCTTGAAATGAAGCAGGAAGCGCTCGACCGTGGCATTGCCACCATCCGCAAGAACTACGAATCCCAGGTCAAGAAGGGCAAGCTGAAGCAGGATAAATACGATCAGCGCATGAGCCTGCTCACCACGACCTTGAGCTATGACGACCTCTCCGGCGCCGACATGGTGATTGAAGCAGTGTTTGAAGAGATCGGTGTCAAGGAAGCGGTGTTCAAGGAACTCGACCGCGTCATGAAACCCGGCGCCATTCTGGCGTCCAACACCTCCACACTGGACGTGGACAAGATTGCATCCTTCACCAAGCGGCCTGAAGATGTGGTGGGCCTGCATTTCTTCAGCCCCGCCAACGTCATGAAGTTGCTGGAAGTGGTACGTGGCGCAAAGACCGCCAAGGACGTTATGGCCACGGTCATGGGCGTTGCCAAGAAGATTCGTAAAACTGCGGTGGTGTCGGGTGTGTGTGACGGCTTTATTGGCAACCGCATGATCGAGCAATACGGCCGTCAGGGTGGTTTTCTGCTCGACGAAGGCTGTACCCCGGCGCAAGTCGACAAGGCCATGGAGAAATTCGGGATGGCGATGGGGCCGTTCCGCATGGGCGATCTGGCTGGCAATGACATTGGCTGGGCGATTCGCAAACGACGCTATTCGGAAAAGCCCGACATGAAGTACAGCAAAACGGCAGACTTGCTGTGCGAAAAGGGTCGTTTCGGTCAAAAGACCGGCGCTGGCTGGTATGACTATGTACCCGGTAAACGCGACGCTATTCCCAACGCAGAAGTGGTCGCGATGATCGAAGAACACCGCAAGGCGTTGGGCATTACCCCGCGCAAGATTTCGGACGAAGAAATTGTCCAGCGTCTGGTGTTTTCACTGGTGAATGAAGCGGCGCACATTCTGGAAGAGGGAATTGCCAACAAGGCAAGCGACATCGACATCGTCTATATCTTTGGTTACGGCTTCCCTCCCCACCGCGGTGGTCCGATGAACTACGCCGATGAGGTGGGCTTGTTCAACGTGGTGCAGGCCATGAATCGTTTCGCCAAAAATCCTCTGGATGATGCCTCCTTCTGGCAACCCGCTCCACTGTTGGCCAAGCTGGCCGCTGAAGGCAAGACCTTCAACTAAAAGCCCAGGCAACCTACCGAATAAGGAAAAATCATGACTTCAGCAGTAATCGTTTCTACCGCCCGTACCCCGCTTGCCAAGAGCTGGAAAGGCTCGTTCAACATGACCCACGGTGCGACCCTTGGCGGTCACGCGGTGGAGCACGCCATCCAGCGCGCCGGTATTGAAGCCGGTGAGGTGGATGACGTCATCATGGGCTGCGCCACACCCGAAGGCGCAACCGGCGCCAACATCGCGCGCCAGGTTGCCCTGCGTGCCGGCTGCCCGGTCACCGTGTCGGGCATGACGATCAATCGTTTCTGCTCTTCCGGTCTGCAGACCATCGCAACCGCCGCTCAACGAATCATCGCCAATGAAGGCGATATCTATGTGGCTGGCGGAGTCGAAGCCATTTCCTGCGTTCAGCAAGAGATGAACCAGCACATGCTGGCGGATCCGTGGCTGGTGAAAAACAAGCCCGAGATCTACTGGAACATGCTGCAAACTGCCGAGAACGTGGCCAAGCGCTACAACATCGGCCGCGATGCCATGGACGAATACGGTGCAGCCAGCCAGCAACGCGCTACAGCCGCGTTGGCTGCTGGGTTGTTCACTGCCGAGATTGCACCGATCACCGTGACCATGGGCGTGGCAGACAAGGTCATGGGGTTGACCACCAAGCAAGTGACCGTCAGCAACGACGAAGGCATTCGCGATGGCACCACCAAAGAAGGCATCAGCGGCTTGCGCTCGGCGGTTCCTGGTGGCCTGATCACGGCCGGCAACGCCAGCCAGTTCTCCGACGGCGGCGGTGCCGTCGTGGTCATGCATGAAAAGCTGGCCGAGAAAAAAGGGTTGAAGCCCTTGGGCCGCTTCCTGGGCTTTGCGGTGGCGGGTTGCGAACCCGACGAAATGGGCATCGGCCCCGTGTTTGCCATCCCAAAAGTGCTGGCGCGTCTGGGCCTGAAGGTCAGCGACATTGATTTGTGGGAACTGAACGAAGCATTTGCAGTGCAAGTGCTCTACTGCCGCGACAAACTGGGCATTCCAGCGGACCGCCTGAACGTCAACGGCGGCGCCATTGCGGTAGGCCACCCTTACGGCGTCAGCGGCCAGCGCCTGACGGGCCACGCCCTGATTGAAGGCAAGCGCCGCGGTGCCAAGCGGGTTTGCGTCACCATGTGCATTGGCGGCGGTATGGGCGCTGCAGGCATTTTTGAAGTGCTGTAAAGCCGGCATTTAACCCATGCCAGAACGGGCCGAGACTGCAACAAAAGCGCAGTCCGGCCTTTTTTTTGACCTCACGCACCGGTAAACACCATGAACTTGCGTCCGACCATTGATTTTCTGCTTCACGACTGGCTCGACACCGTTGCACTTGCGCAGCGCGCGCGCTTCGAGGACCACTCGCGCGACACCTTCGATGCCGTGCTCGACACCTGCGAACGCATTGCCCGCGAGAAATACGCACCCTTCAACCGCCTGGTGGATGTGCAGGAGCCGCACTTCGATGGCGAAAAGGTCATCCTGCCGCAGGCAACGCACGACGCCAACCGGGCCTATGCCGAGTCCGGCATGCTCAGCGCAGCGCAAGATTACGAGATGGGCGGCATGCAGTTGCCGTATAGCGTAGAGGCCGCCGCCAATGCCTTTTTTGCCTGCGCATCCGTGAGCATTGGTTCCGGCATGCTCACCACCGGCAACGCCAATTTACTGATGAAGCACGGCACCCCCATGCAGAAAGAGGTATTTTCCAAGAACGAATTTGCCGGCCGCTGGTCGGGCACCATGTGCCTGAGCGAACCGCAGGCGGGCTCCAGTCTGTCGGATGTGGTGACCCGTGCCGTACCCGATGGGGCAGACTTTGAGACCGACGCTCTGGGCCCACGCTACCGCCTCAAGGGCAACAAGATGTGGATTTCTTCTGGTGAGCACGAGCTGACCGAGAACATCATCCATCTGGTTCTGGCCAAGATTCCAGATGAATCCGGCAAGCTGGTTCCCGGCACGCGCGGCATCTCGCTGTTTGTGGTGCCCAAGAAATTGGTCAACACCGACGGCACGCTCACCGGCGTGCGCAACGATGTCGCGCTGGCCGGGCTGAATCACAAGCTGGGCTGGCGCGGCACCACCAACACGCTACTGAATTTTGGCGAAGGCAAGTTCCCCGTCGGTAGCCAGGGTCCTTATGGACAAGGCGCGGGCGCTGTGGGCTATCTGGTGGGCCAGGCCGGCAAAGGCTTGCAGTGCATGTTCCACATGATGAACGAGGCCCGTATTGGTGTGGGCATTGCTGCCACCATGCTGGGCATGGCGGGTTACTACGCGTCGCTGGACTACGCCCGCAACCGCCCGCAGGGCCGCCCGATCAAGGCGGGAAGTTCCGGAACTGCGGGCAAGGATGCGGCCCAGCCCCAGGTTGCCATCATCGAACACGCCGACGTCAAACGCATGCTGCTGGCGCAGAAGTCGTATTGCGAAGGCGCGCTGGCGCTGGAGTTGTATTGCGCCCGCCTGGTGGACGAACACCACACGGCCGGAGGCAGCGTGGCCGACGATGCCCGCCTGCTGCTGGAGGTACTCACCCCCATTGCCAAGAGCTGGCCCAGCGAGTGGTGCCTGGAGGCCAACTCCCTGGCCATCCAGATCCATGGAGGCTACGGCTATACCCGCGATTTCCCGGTGGAGCAATACTGGCGCGACAACCGCCTCAACATGATCCACGAAGGCACCCACGGCATTCAGGCTACCGACCTGCTCGGGCGCAAGGTGCTGATGGAGGAGGGCAGAGGATTGCAGCTGCTGGCTGCCCGCATGACCGCCACCATCGAGCGCGCGTCCGCACAGCCCGAACTCGCCGAGCACGCGACGGCTTTGGGCAAGGCCTTGCAGCACATCGGATCGGCTACCCAAAAAGCCTGGGCTACGGGCAATCCATCGGACGCACTGGCCAATGCGGTGCCCTACATGCAGGCGTTTGGGCACACGGTGCTGGCTTGGATCTGGCTGGACGTGGCTGCTGCCGCACTGAAAACTGATCCGGCACAGGCCAACGTGTCCACGCAGGGGCGCATAGGCGCTACCCGCTTTTTCTACCACTACGAGCTCCCCAAAATCGGTGCATGGCTGGGTGTGGTGGAATCACGGGACACCACCTGTTCCGCGTTTCCCCAAGAGGCTTTTTAATGACGTTTTTCAAAAAATACAGTGGCAGTACCGACGTTCGGATGGTCCGCATGGAGCGGCTCATCTGGGCATTGATTTATGGCGGCCTGATCGCCATCGTGCTTGGGTATTTTCTGGAGACATCCCAGGAACTGGACGCCACTGAGCTGCTGGCCGGTGGCGGAATTGCCGTTGCCGCTGGCGTCATTCTGATTTGGGTCCGCTCCCGGATGCATGAGTGAACCAAATCCGGCGCTGTTATCGCGCTGGGGACACGCAGACATGGTCTGTCGGCGGCACAATCCGGGCCGCAAACCGTATCGTGATGCAGCCTTCGCGCCATGATTAATCCAACCAATAAATAGCAGGAGACTACCCCTATGACCGCACGAACCATTCAGCAATTGTTTGACCTTACGGGCAAGACGGCCCTCGTTACCGGTGGCTCGCGCGGCCTGGGCCTGCAAATGGCCCACGCGCTGGGTGAAGCTGGCGCCAAAATCATGCTGAGCTCGCGCAAGGCCGAAGACCTGGAGCAGGCCACCGCCGAACTGCAAGCCGCCGGCATCGACGCCCGCTGGATTGCCGCCGATTGCGCAAAAGACACCGAAATCCACCGCCTGGCCGATGAAACCCTGCAGCGCATGGGCGATGTGGACATTCTGGTCAACAACGCCGGCGCGGCATGGGGCGCGCCCGCTGAAGACCATTCGGTTGAAGCGTGGGACAAGGTCATGAACCTGAACGTGCGGGGCTACTTTTTGCTCAGCCAGGTTATTGCCAAGAAAAGCATGATTGCCCGGCGCAGTGGCCGCATCATCAACATCGCATCGATTGCCGGACTGGGCGGCAACCCCGAAGGCATGAACACCATTGCCTACAACACATCCAAGGGCGCGGTCATCAACTTCACCCGCACCCTGGGCGCGGAGTGGGGCAAGTACAACATCAACGTCAACGCCATTTGCCCCGGGTTTTTCCCCAGCAAAATGACCATGGGCACGCTCAAGGCGCTAGGCGAAGACAAGCTGATTGCGGGCGCACCCCTGAAACGCCTGGGCGACGACGAAGACCTCAAGGGCCTGTGTGTTCTGTTTGCGTCAGACGCTGGCAAGCACATCACCGGCCAGTGGCTGGCGGTCGACGGCGGCGTGAGCATCGTCACGGGCGGCTGAACGCATGAGCACCCCACCGTGGGACAAAGCCATGGGCTTTGGCGTGCAGATTCCCTTTGTGGACCTGCTGGGCTTTGAGCTGCTGGCGTTCAGCGGTGGCCGGTCCGAGTTGGGGTACGACCCCCAGCCAGAGCACCTGAATTCTTTCGCGGTCACCCACGGCGGCGCCTTGATGACGCTACTGGACGTCGCCATGGCCACCTCGGCGCGCAGCATCGCGCCAGAGATGGGCGTGGTCACCATCGAGATGAAGACCAGTTTCATGCAGCCCGCCGTGGGTCCGCTGAAGTCGCGGGGTGAGTTGATGCACCGCACGGCCACCATGGCGTTCACACAGGCTACGGTGTATGACGAAGCGGGGCGCGCCTGTGCGCACGCCACCGGCACCTTCAAGTTTGTGAAGCGACTGCCCACCGGACTCAAGACCAGCAACGCATTCGATAGTGCGACCGGAAGCATCTCCACGGATTGAGCACTCCATTCGCCAAATTTTATACAAAATAGGCTTCCAGCCCCCGTATTCATTGCGTAAGCAGCTATCAAAAAAATAGCAAATCAAAGGAAAAAACCATGGCAACCAACCAGCAGATCATTCTCGACAACCGCCCCACCGGTGAAGCAGTCGCCAGCAATTTCAAACTCGCCTCCAGCGAAACACCGCCCCTGCAGGACGGCCAGGTGCTGGTGCGCCACCACTTCTTGAGCCTGGACCCCTATATGCGCGGGCGCATGAATGACTCCAAAAGCTACGCGGTGCCGCAGGCCTTGGGCCAAACCATGGGCGGCGGCACGGTGGGCGAGGTGGTCGAATCCCGCAACCCGCGTTTTGCCGTGGGTGCCACAGTGGTCGGCATGGGCGGCTGGCAAGAGTACAGCGTGGTCGATGCCAACCAGGTCGGTGCCTTGCGCAAGGTCGACACCACCCACATTCCGCTGAGCGCTTATCTGGGTGCGGTCGGCATGCCCGGCGTCACCGCCTGGTATGGGCTGGTCAAGATTTGTGCCCCCAAGGCCGGCGAGACCCTGGTGGTCAGCGCCGCTACGGGTGCCGTGGGCAGTGCCTTTGCCGCCTTGTCCAAAGCGCGCGGCTGCCGCACAGTGGGCATTGCCGGTGGGCCTGACAAATGCAAATACGCGGTGGACGAACTGGGCTTTGACGCCTGCATCGACTACAAGGTGCACGGCGATGCAGCGTCACTCTCAAAAGCCATTGCCGAGGCCTGCCCCAATGGCGTCGACGGCTATTTTGAAAACGTAGGCGGCATGGTGCTGGACGCGGTTTTGCCCCGCATGAACGCCTTTGGCCGCATCGCCGTGTGCGGAATGATCGCGGGCTACGACGGCCAGCCCTTGCCGCTGAGCTACCCCGCCTTGATCTTGACCCAGCGCCTCACGGTGCAGGGTTTCATCGTCAGCGAGCACATGGAAATCTGGCCTGAAGCACTCACCGAGCTGGGCACGCTGGTGGCGACGGGTAAGCTCAAGCCCCGCGAGTCCATCGCGCAAGGCATTGCTGCCGCTCCCGAAGCTTTCCTGGGCCTGCTCAAAGGCAAAAACTTTGGCAAGCAACTGGTCAAGTTGATCTGAACCCGTCTAATCCAATCACCGGGTAACGACCATGACCGACCTCATCCTGCACCACTACCCCACCTCGCCGTTTTCCGAGAAAATCCGGCTGGTGTTGGGCTACAAGAACCTGGCCTGGAAGTCGGTCATCATCCCGTCCATCCTGCCCAAGCCCGATGTGCTGGCGCTCACCGGCGGCTACCGCAAAACCCCGTTTCTGCAGATAGGCAGCGATGTGTATTGCGATAGCGCCTTGATCTGCGATGTACTGGAGCACCTGCAACCCGAACCCACCCTGTATCCCGCAGAGCACAAGGGCCTGGCCCGTGTCGTGGCCCAGTGGGCGGACAGCACCTTGTTCTGGGCCTCGATGGCCTATAACCTGCAGCCCAAAGGGGCCGCCGCGATGTTTGAAGGCGCGCCACCTGAAGTGGCCCAGGCCTTTGGTGCGGACCGCGCAGCGATGACGGCGGGTATGACGCGGCTGCGTCCGGCCGATGCCACCGCCGCCTACAAGTCGTACCTGCGTCGCATCGCCAACATGCTCGATGGCCAGGACTTTCTGATGGGCCGTGCCCCCTGTGTAGCGGATTTTTCCGTCTACCACCCGTTGTGGTTCTCGCGCAAGCGCGTGCCGGTGATGGCGGGTATTCTGGACGCCACACCGGGCCTGCTGGCCTGGATGGACCGCATGGCTGCCATTGGCCATGGTCCGATGGAAAAGTATTCTGCTATTGAATCGATAGCGGCTTGCGCAGCATCTTCGGGGGCTGCAGTCCAAAATGACACCACATTTCAGGACGAACATGGTATTGCATTGGGCAGCCAGGTCACCGTATCCGCCGAAAGCTTTGGCCCCGAGCCCACCGTAGGCGAACTGGTTGCCGCCACCCGCACCCGCTACACCCTGCGTCGCACTGACGAACGCGCTGGCACCGTGCATGTGCACTTCCCGCGCATTGGATTTGTTCTAAAGAAAGCCAACACATGATCACTGATTTCAAAAACAAGACGGCCGTCCTCACCGGCGCGGGATCGGGCTTCGGTCTGGAATGTGCCCGCATCGGTGCCAAACTGGGCATGAACCTGGTTCTGGCCGATGTGCAACAAGACGCACTGGACAAGACCGCTGCCGAGATGAAGGCGGCCGGCGCACAGGTGCTGGCCATGCGGGTTGACGTATCCAAAGCCGCCGAGATGGAGGCGTTGGGCGCCGCGGCGTTCGCCCGTTTTGGCGCACCGAACTTTGTCTTCAACAACGCGGGCGTGGGGGCAGGGGGCCTGATCTGGGAAAACACCTTGCAGGACTGGGAATGGGTGCTGGGCGTGAACCTCATGGGCGTGGTACACGGCGTGCATATCTTCACCCCCATGATGCTGGCCGCAGCCAAAGCCGATCCCGCCTACCAGGGCCACATCGTCAACACCGCCAGCATGGCGGGCTTGCTGAACGCGCCCAACATGGGCATCTACAACGTGAGCAAACATGCCGTGGTGAGTTTGTCCGAGACCCTGTACCAGGACTTGGCCCTGGTGACGGACCAGATCAGCGCCAGCGTGTTGTGCCCGTTCTTTGTGCCCACCGGCATCAGCCAGAGCCAGCGCAACCGCCCGGACGACCTGAAGACCGCCGGTAGCAAGCCGACCCAAAGCCAGCTCATCGGTCAAGCCATGAGCGACAAGGCGGTGGGCAGTGGCAAGGTCACGGCCGCCGAGGTGGCGCAGATGGTGTTTGACGCGATTGCCGCCAACCAGTTCTACATCTACAGCCACCCCAAGGCCATTGGCTCGGTGCAGACGCGCATGGAAGACGTGCTGCAAGCGCGCAACCCGACTGATCCGTTTTCACACAAGCCCGAGCTCGGTGTGCAATTGAAAGCGGCGCTGCGCGGCGAATAGCTCCCGACATATGTCTGCTGCCACGCGCCTGCAAGAGCTGCTCGGCATCGCGCTGCCCATCATCCAGGCGCCCATGGCCGGCGTGCAGGGCAGTGCGATGGCCATCGCGGTTTCCAACGCGGGCGGCCTCGGCTCACTGCCCTGCGCCATGCTGGGCCCCGAGGCCATGCGCAGCGAAATTGAAGCCATTCAGGCCCAGACTACCCGGCCCTTCAACGTCAACTTTTTCTGCCATACACTGCCTGCAAATGACGCGCCGCGCCAGCGTGCATGGCTTCACGCGCTCCAGCCGTATTACACGGAGTGGGGTATTGACCCGGCCCGCATCGCCAGCGGGCCCGGTCGCCTGCCTTTTGATGGGGCAGCGGCCGAACTACTGAGCGTGCTCAAGCCACCCGTCGTCAGTTTTCACTTCGGCTTGCCAACGCCCGACTTGCTAGCCCAGGTGAAAGCCTGGGGCGCAAAAGTAATGTCGTCTGCAACCACGGTGGAAGAGGCCCGCTGGCTGGAAGACCACGGCGCCGATGTCATCATCGCCCAGGGTCTGGAGGCCGGCGGCCACCGGGGCATGTTTCTCACCGAAGCGCTGACGTCCCAGCTGGGTACTTTTGCCCTGCTTCCGCAAGTCGTTGCCGCAGTCAAAGTGCCCGTGGTCGCAGCTGGCGGCATTGCCGATGCCCATGGCGTCGCGGCGGCCATGGCGCTGGGTGCTGCAGGTGTGCAGGCAGGAACGGCGTATTTACTCTGTCCCGAGGCCACCACCAGCACGCTGCACCGCCAGGCACTGCAGAGCGATGCCGCCCGCCACACGGCCTTGACCAACCTGTTTACAGGCCGCCCCGCGCGGGGAATTGTCAACCGGTTCATGCGGGAACAGGGCCCCATGAGTGGGCTTGCACCGGCGTTTCCACTGGCCACTGCTGCGGTTGCCCCCTTGCGGGCCCAGGCGGAAGCCATGGGTAGCGGCGACTTTTCGCCCTTGTGGGCGGGGCAAAACGTGTCGGGTTGCCGGGAAGTCTCGGCAGCGGCGATGACCCGCGCGCTCGGGGCGGCGCAACCCGGAGTCAACGTTAGATAACGCGGTTGCGACCGCGTTGCTTGGCCACGTAAAGCGCCTTGTCCGCATCGTGGTACAGCACCTCGAAGCTCTGCTTCTCACTAGCAGTGGTTCCGGCAATGCCGATACTCACCGTGATGGCAATACGGGTGTCGTTCCAGGTGGCTGCCTGGTCCTCCAACCGCAACCGAATCTTCTCTGCCAGCTTGCGGGCTGCCTCAATGGATGTGCCGGGTAACAGCACAATAAATTCTTCGCCCCCCAGGCGCCCCACCAGGTCGGTACTGCGCACCGTGGTGCTGGCAATCATCGCGGCGTGCTTGAGCACGGCGTCCCCCGCTGGGTGCCCCCAGGTGTCGTTAACGCGCTTGAAGTGGTCCAGGTCCATCAGCAGAATGGCCGTGGCCGTGCCCTGGCGCTGGGCGCGGTCCAGCTCTTGTTTCGTCAGTTCAACAAACGTGTTGCGGTTGAAAAGCCCGGTCAGCCCATCCAGGCGCGTGAGGCGTTCGAGCTCGCGCTGTTTCTCCTGCAGATCGGTGTTGGCGTTCTCAAGCTGTTGTTGCTGCAGGGTAATAGTGCTGAATTTGCGCCACAGCAATACCGACAGTGCCCACCCCAGAACACACGCCGCCGCGCCGTTCAAGCGGTTCGATAACAGCAAGGCCGGATTGCCTTGCGTTAACTCCATGGCGAAAAAGTAACCCACGTAGGCGGCGGCATACAGGCCGGCTGCGACCCATGGTCGCAAATAGATGGCCAGTCCGGTAATCATGCAAACAATCAGGAAAGGCGTGATATTGGGCGTAATCCATTGGTCAATGGTGGCCACCACAATCGAGAAGGCAATGCCGATCACAATGACCAGACGGGGCAGCATTTGCACCGAAAAAGTCCGGCTGTCGCGATGCAAGCGTTGAGCAACCACGGCACAACCCGCCATGAGCAAGCCCATGATCAGATGGGCCATCAAAAGCGCCAGTAGCCAGCTCTGAATCGTCTCGTCATCCGGGGAGTTGAACACCAGTTGGTACAAAAAAACGGCTACGTGAATGGCGTTCAAAACTGCCACCAAAGGGGTCAGCCACCGCATCCTGTCGAGGTTGACGGCCGCCGCTTCATCTGTAACGCGGGGTTGTTCCAATCGCCCATACCCCACCAGGCGGCGCAATTCTTGTGTGGCTTGTGATCGGGTCAGCATGCTGGAAGTGTAGCTTTCTGTAACCAGTGTTTTGAATGCTCCAAAGCTATACGGTAGGTGTTGAGCTGCACCTGAATGGTTTCCGCAATTTGGACACCGTAGCCTCCGGCCATCACAAAAACCACCGGCAGGTGGCGCACAAGGCACCAGTCAAAAACCCGCCGATCGCGGGCTCGCAGCCCATCCATGGTGAGCTTGAGGCGGCCCAGGCGGTCCCCCTCGTAGGGGTCTGCGCCCGCGAGGTACATCACCAGATCGGGTTTGAACTGTCCCTCCAGGGTCTGCAAGGCGGTATCCAGTGCGCTCAGGTAATCGGCGTCCCCACAGCCGTCGGGCAAAGCGACATCGAGATCGCCTGCTTCCTTGCGAAACGGAAAATTTTTCTCCCCATGCAGGGACAGGGTGAACACGCTGGCATCGTCTTTGAAAATACTGGCAGTGCCGTTGCCCTGGTGTACATCCAGGTCAATCACCGCGACCTGCAGCGGCTTGCGGCATTCGCCATTCGCACTGCGGCTACGACCCCATTCGGCTTGCATCACCCGTGCGGCCACCGCCACGTCATTGAAAACACAGAAGCCGCCGCCCTTGTCCGCATAGGCGTGGTGGGTACCGCCCGCCAGGTTGGCTGCGACGCCGCGTGCCATCGCGCTACGCGCTGCCGCAATGGTGGCCCCCACCGAACGGCGCGCCCGCTCGGCCATGGCTTCGCTCCAGGGAAAGCCAATCTCCCGCACCATGGCTGGTGAGACCGTGCCATCCGCGATAGCCGCCACATACGCGGGGGCATGGGCCAACGCCAGTTCGCCATCAGCTGCGCTGGGGGCTTGCATGAGTTGGACTTCGGGGAGGTGCGCCACCAGCTGGTCCCGCAGCATGCGGTACTTGGCCATGGGAAAGCGGTGCCCGTCGGGCAACGGGAGCACGAACTGGTCGCTGTAAAAAGCCTGCATTACCGTGTCCCGCGTTTCAAGCCCTTGGTTCAATAGGTCCCGATATAGTCTTTCTTGCCCACTTCCACGCCGTTGTGGCGCAAGATGGCGTAGGCCATGCTGTCGTGAAAAAAGAAGTGCGGCAAGCCATAGTTGAACAGGTAAGACTGGCCGGTAAAGCGCTTTTCCTTGGGGGTGCCGGCTTGCGTCACGATCTCCCGGCTGGCTGCATCGGCAAATTTCGATTCATCCAGGCTGTTCAGAAAAGCCAGCACAGTGGTGATGCGCGCTTGCAGGTCGGCAAAGGTCTGCTCGGCGTCTTCCAGTTTGGGCACTTCCACACCGGCCAGCCGGGCGGACACGCTTTTCGCAAAGTCGCTGGCGACCTGCACTTGGCGCAGCAGAGCAAACATGTCAGGAAACAGGCGGGCCTGCAGCAGGGCGTTGGGATCGATCTTTTTTTCGGTGGCATGCGCTTCGGCCTTGCGCAAGACCTCTTGCAGGCCTCCCAGCATCTGCTTGAAGACGGGGATGGAAGCGGTGTAGATAGCGTGGGTCATGGGTGTTCGTGAACAAAAGGGGGTGAGCGTAGCAGGGTTACAGTGCCAAGGCCGCCTAAGGGGCACTGCCAGAATGGGAGCCGGGTCACGTGTGGCAAACTGACGACCTTGATTCCGTTTCGGGTGCCGCAGTCGGGCATTCATCCTTATTCGTTAGTGATAGTTGGTTCCTTTATGCAGAAAATCATCGCGCAAATCGCGCAAGAAATCCGTGTGCGTCCCCAGCAAGTAGAAGCCGCCGTGCAATTGCTTGATGGCGGTGCCACCGTGCCGTTTATCGCCCGCTACCGCAAGGAGGTGACGGATGGGCTGGATGACATCCAACTGCGCGAGTTGGAGGCCCGCCTGTCGTACCTGCGCGAACTGCGCGACCGCAAAGAAGCCGTCATCAAACTCATTGATGAACAGGGCAAGCTGACCCCCGCGCTCATTTCTGCAATCCACCTCGCCGCTACCAAGCAGGAGGTGGAAGACATTTACCTGCCCTTCAAGCTCAAGCGCCGCACCAAGGGCCAGCTGGCCCGCGAGGCCGGGCTGGAGCCTTTGGCCGACGCGCTGTTTGCCAACCCCTTGCTGGTGCCCGCTGACGAGGCGCTGGCGTATGTCATTCCCATGCGGCCGGTGGTGGAGGGGGAGGACAAACAACCTGACTTTTCAACCGTGCAGGCGGTGCTCGATGGCGTGCGCGATCTGCTGAGTGAGCGCTGGGCCGAAAACCCGGTCCTGGTGCAGGACCTGCGTGAGTGGCTGTGGACCGAAGGCCTGCTGCGGAGCAAGCTGATGGATGGCAAAGACGAGGCCAACGCCGATGTCTCCAAGTTTCGCGATTACTTTGACTACGACGAGCCCATTGGTCGGGTGCCCTCGCACCGGGCGCTGGCCGTGTTCCGGGGTCGGGCCCTCGATATTCTCGACGCCAAGCTGGTGCTTCCAGAGCCCAATGTGCCTCTAGCACCCGTCAATGCTGCGCAAGCAGCTATCAAAACAGGAGCATCTGGCGCCTCTGTCAGAGCGACTCCTGCCGTATCGCTGGCCGAGGCGCGCATTGCGTTGCGTCTGGGCTGGAGCCACCAGGGCCGCGCGGCCGACGACCTGCTGCGCAAATGCGTATCCTGGACCTGGAAGGTGAAGCTCAGCATGTCCACCGAGCGCGACCTGTTTACCCGCCTGCGGGAAGAGGCCGAAAAAGTCGCCATCAAGGTGTTTGCCGACAACTTGCGCGACCTGCTACTGGCCGCACCCGCGGGCCCGCGCGTGGTGATGGGACTGGACCCCGGCATTCGCACCGGCGTGAAAGTGGCCGTGGTGGACGCCACCGGCAAGCTGGTGGAAACGGCCACGGTGTTCCCGCATGAGCCGCGCAAGGATTGGGATGGCTCGCTGCACACGCTGGGCGCGCTGTGCATGCGACATGGTGTGAACCTGATTGCCATTGGCAACGGCACCGCCAGCCGGGAGACCGACAAACTGGCCGCCGACCTGATCAAGCTGATGGCCAAGGGTTCAGGACCAGCCATCGAAAAAGTGGTGGTGAGCGAGGCGGGCGCCTCGGTCTATTCCGCCAGCGAATTTGCGTCGCAAGAAATGCCCGATGTAGATGTGAGCCTGCGCGGCGCTGCCAGCATTGCCCGCCGCCTGCAAGACCCCTTGGCCGAGTTGGTCAAGATTGATCCCAAATCCATCGGTGTCGGCCAGTACCAGCACGACGTGAACCAGAGCGAGCTGGCCCGCACGCTGGACACCGTGGTGGAAGACTGCGTGAACTCAGTCGGTGTGGACCTCAACACCGCCAGCGTGCCTTTGTTGTCCAAAGTGTCGGGCCTCTCGGGCACTGTGGCCAAGGCGGTGGTGCGCTGGCGCGAAGCCAATGGCGCTTTTGGCAACCGCCAGGATTTGCTCAAGGTAACCGGCCTGGGTGCCAAAACATTCGAGCAGGCGGCAGGCTTCTTGCGCATTCGCGGTGGCAGCAATCCGCTGGACATGACCGGCGTGCACCCCGAAACCTATTCCGTTATCGAGCAGATCATCGCCATGACCGGCAAGCCCGTGGCCGAGATCATGGGCCGCGCAGACATGCTCAAGACCCTGCGCCCCGAGCTGTTTGCCAATGAGAAATTTGGCGTCATCACTGTCAAAGACATCTTCACCGAACTGGAAAAGCCCGGCCGTGACCCGCGCCCTGACTTCAAGGTGGCCCGCTTCAACGATGGCGTGGAAGACATCAAGGATTTGAAGGAAGGCATGATTCTGGAGGGCACCGTGAGCAACGTGGCCGCCTTTGGCGCTTTTATCGACCTGGGCGTGCACCAGGACGGTCTGGTGCATGTGAGCCAACTCAGCCACAAGTTCACCACCGACGCACGCGAAGTGGTCAAGACCGGCGACATCGTGAAAGTGCAGGTGGTGGAGGTGGATGTGGTGCGCAAGCGCATTGCCCTGACCATGAAGCTGGGCGCAGCGCCTGCACGGCAGGGCGGCGGCGACCGTAGCGACCGGGGTGCAGGCGACAACCGTTACCAGTCGGCCGGGCGGGGCGAGCGTCAGCAGGGCAGTCATAACAACAGTGGCCCACTGGGTTCATCGGCCATGGCCTCCGCCTTTGCCAAGCTCAAACGCTAGCAAATCCGTAGCAAAAATGATGTGGGCACAGACATAATGGAAACGTCCCTCAAAACGGGTTGTGGAGGCTGTTCCTGATGAAACTCAGTGCGTTGCTGGCACAGCAGTTCGTTCTGCCGAGCATCCCCAAAGTGGTGGCGCTGCTGCTGACTGAGCTTGACCACAGCGAGGTCGATCTGCGCAAGGTCACCCAGCTCATCAGCACGGACCCGGCATTGACTACCCGGCTGCTGCAGCTGGCCAACTCGGGCTTTTTCAAGCTTGGCGGGAAGATCAGCAGCGTCTCGGAAGCGCTGGCGCTGTTGAATCTGGCACATGTTCGATCCATGGCCCAGGCAGCCGCCAGCGGCGCTTCGCTCAAAGGAATTCCGGGTATTCATCTGCAGCAATTCTGGGAATACAGCCTCAACGTGGCCAAGGTGTCGCGCTCTCTGGCGGGCCTTGTCCGCCAGAACCAGCAAGCGGCCTTCACCTGCGGGCTCATCCACGCCATTGGTGAGCTGGCCCTGCCGCTGGCTATGCCCGAAGAAATCGCCCAACTGAACAAGGAAGTGGCCCCGCTGGATTTGCGTCGTGCAGCGGCGGAGCGGCGTGCCTTCGGTTACTGCTATGCGTCGGTAGGAGCGGGCTTGGCGCGGATGTGGCAGTTCCCGCAGCCCATGATTGACGCGCTGGAGCACCAGTACGCACCGTTTGAAAATAATGTGTACGAGCCACTGGCTGGCGTCATCCATCTGGCCACTTGGCGGGCCCGTGGCAAAGAAGCCAAACTGAACGAGCGCGCTTTGGCGGTGACGTTTCCGGGCTCGGTGGGTGTGGCGCTGGGGCTGGACATTGATATGGTGCTGCAGCAAGACCCTTTTGACTGGGCCGCGCACCGCTAGTCGGTCGTCCAGCCTTCCGCTTTATCTCATGCAAGCGCTCCACATTCATGCAGGCCCACTTGCCCTTCAGGCGCTCGCCAGAAACGGGCTGCAACCGGGCGATGTAGGCACTATCCCCGGTGCTGCCGGAGGGCCTAAAGGGCTGATATTAGGGGCATTGGATCGCTTCCTGTTTGGCGAATGGTTGCCACGCTCGGAGCAACCGGTCAATCTCGTCGGGGCGTCCATCGGTGCGTGGCGCATGGCCACCGGCTGCCTGAATCAGCCCGTGGCTGCGTTCGAGCGGCTGGAGCATGACTACATTCACCAGCATTACGAACTGGCACCCGGTCAGAAGCGACCCACCGCCGCGTTTGTAAGCGAGTTGTTTGGCATGAACCTGCAGGCTTTTTATGGCGGGCGGGTGAATGAAGTACTGATCCATCCACGCTACCGGCTGCACATTATTACCTCCCGTGGGCGCCATGTGTTGAACAGTGAACATGGTCTGCGCACGCCCTTGGGGTATTTGGGTGCCTTCCTGACCAACACCGTGCACCGCAAGTCGATGGGGGCCTGGCTGGAGCGGGTGGTTTTTTCCAGTCGTGACTTAGTGGCATCGGGCACGGCCTGTGCGCCCCTGCCATTCGCCACCGATGACTACCGCACACGTCAGGTGCCCCTGAGCGCGGCCAACTTCAATCTGGCGTTGCAGGCCAGTTGCTCGATTCCTTTTATTCTCAGGGCCGTGCACAACATTCCCGGCGCGCCGCCTGGCGCCTATTGGGATGGTGGAGTGACCGACTACCACCTGCACCTGAACTACCCTGCCGCCGGGCGCGATGCTATGAAATCAGTAGCTGGTGGCGCAATAGACACGGGGGCTGTAGGCCGGAACGAGCACCAAGGCCTGGTGTTGTACCCGCACTTCCAGAAAGCCGTGGTACCCGGCTGGCTGGACAAGAAACTCACCTGGCGTCACCACGCCACCCACCACCTGGACACCATGGTGCTGCTGGCCCCCAACCCGGAATGGGTCAAAACCTTGCCCAACGGCAAGCTGCCGGACCGGACCGATTTCACCCATTACGGCAGTGACCTGGCCGGGCGTATCAAGGCCTGGACTGCAGCCTGCAGCGCCAGCGCCCAGTTGGTAGACGAGTTTGCTGCCTGGCTGGAGCGCCCGGACATGGGCCGGGTGCAAGCGCTTTAGCTACCCCTCACATCGCCTGCATCAGCATGTCACGGTAGTCTTCTGCCGTTGCCAGACGGGGGCCGGTCTTGTGGCAATGGTCCGCCAAGGCGCCGGTGATGATGGCGTCAAACTGCGAGATCTGCACCCCCATTTCGGCCAGACCACTGGGCAAGCCAAGACGGGCGTTCATCTCTTTGATCGCAGGGCCGATGTCGCTGGTGGAGGCCAAACCCATGGCGTGTGCCATGCGCTGCAGCCGATGTTCCTTTTGAATCGATTCCGCGCTGGCGTTAAACGCAATGACGGCGGGCAGAAACATGGCGTTGAGCGTGCCATGGTGCAGGCGCGGGTCTACGCCGCCCAGGCTGTGGCTGAGCGAATGCACACAGCCCAGCCCTTTTTGAAAGGCCATGGCGCCCTGCATGGAGGCGCTCATCATGTTCAGGCGAGCCTCGCGGTCGCTACCGTCCTGCGTGGCGCGCGCAATGTGCGCCCAACCGCGCTCCAGACCGTCCAGCGCAATGCCGTCGGCCGGCGGATTGAACGCGGGCGCCATGAAGGTTTCCATGCAGTGGGCTATGGCGTCCATGCCCGTCGCGGCGGTGAGTTTGGGGGGCAAGCCCAGCGTGAGCTCCGGATCACAGATGGCGGTTTTGGGCACCAGATGCCACGAATGAAAACCCAGCTTGCGGTGATCGTCGACGATGACAATGGCGCCGCGTGCCACCTCGCTGCCGGTTCCACTGGTGGTGGGCACCGCGATGATGGGTGCCACACGCTCGGTAATGCGGGGGGAGCCACCCAGAATGGTGGCGTAATGCGTGAGCGGGCCTTCGTGTGTGGCGGCAATGGCCACGCCCTTGGCGCAATCAATGGCCGAGCCGCCGCCCACCGCAATCAGGCCATCGCACTGGTTGGCGTGGTACATCCCCACCGCTGCGCGCACAGCGGCTTCAGTGGGGTTGGAAGGGGTTTGGTCGAACACTGCCACGGGGAGTGCGGGTGACGATGCGTTCAAAGCATCCAGCGCTTTTTGCAACACTCCAGCGGCCTTCACACCCGGGTCGGTCACGATCAGGGGGCGTGTAATGCCTACCCGATCGCACTCCTGTCTGAGTAGTTTCACTGCGCCAAACTCGAACTGGATTTGTGTCACGTAATAGATAAAGGCCATGGCGTGCTGCGGTGTAGGATTGAAAAGCAGCACTTTAACAAGAAGATTTTTATCCATGAGTCACCACCGCAACCCGAGGGCCTTGCTCACACCGGCCATGCACCACGTTCTGGAGCGCATGGACCGCACGGGAAACATGCCCTTGCATGCGCTCAGCCCCCGCCAGGCGCGCTTCGCCTACGCTGCAGGTTCTGGCGTGCTGGAGTTGCCAGCCCATGCTTTAACCCGGGTAGAAGATTTTCAGATCACCGCCCGCGATGGGTTCGAGGTGCCCGTGCGCCTGTACGCGCCCTCGCATGAAACTTTGCCGGTGCTGGTGTATTTTCATGGGGGTGGCTTCACCATTGGCAGCATCGCCACGCACGACGGCCTGTGCCGCCAGCTCAGCCACCATGCGAAGTGCGCCGTGCTGTCGGTGGACTACCGGCTGGCCCCTGAGCACAAGTTTCCCACCGCAGCCGATGACGCGTGGGACGTGGTTCAGTGGGTTGCCCAACACGGCGCAGGCCGTACGCTGGACACCCATCGGGTTGCAGTGGGGGGTGACAGCGCAGGCGGAACCCTGGCGGCAGTGTGTGCCATTCTGGCGCGCGATGCCGCAGTGCCAGTGGCCCTGCAGCTCCTGTTTTATCCGGGTACGGCAGCGCACCAAAACACGGATTCCCACCGCACATTCGCCCAGGGTTTTGTGCTGGAGGAATCGCACATCACCTATTTCTTCAACCAGTACATCCGCACACAGAGCGACCGCAACGACTGGCGATTTGCCCCCCTGGACGGCCTGACCGCGTCCGGGCAACTGGCCGAGCTGGAGGGCGTTGCCCCTGCCTGGCTGGGCCTGGCGGAGTGTGACCCGCTGGTGGATGAGGGCGTGCAGTACGCCGACCGCCTGCGCATGGCAGGTGTGGCCGTAGATCTGGAAATTTACCGCGGCGTGGTGCATGAATTCATCAAAATGGGGCGTGCCATCCCTCAAGCGGCCCAAGCCCACCAGGACGCCGCCCGTGCGCTGCTGAAAGCATTCATGAAAGTACCTGCACTATGAGTTTGCCGCGTTCAGATTTTCGTTTTTCCCACCGCATGCGGGTGCGTTGGTCCGAAGTGGACCTGCAGAAGATCGTGTTCAACGCCCACTACCTGATGTACTTTGATACCGCCATGGCCGACTACTGGCGTGCCCTGGCCTTGCCTTATGAAGCGGCCATGCAGTTGCTGGACGGCGATATTTTTGTCAAGAAAGCGAGCGTGGAGTACCACGCATCCGCCCGCTACGACGACCGCATTGAGGTTTGCCTGCGCTGCGCGCGCATTGGCACCTCGTCCATCGTGTTTGAAGGTGCCATTTTTCGGGACGACACGCTGTTGGTTACCGGAGAACTGGTGTACGTGTTTGCCAATCCGGCAACCCAGAAATCGATGCCAGTACCCAAAGCGCTACGCGCTATTTTTGAAGGCTATCAGGCGGGCGACCCCATGACCGTCCTCGATGTAGGCGACTGGGATTTGCTGGGCGCTCGCATCTCGGTGTTGCGCACGCAGGTCTTTGTAGAAGAGCAGGGCATTGACAAGCGTCTCGTCTGGGATGCCGCGGACGCCACTGCGCTGCATGCCGTGAGCTGCAACCAACTGGGGCAAGCGGTCGCCAGTGGGCGGCTGGTCCAACACGGGCCCGGCGTGGGGCGCATTGGCCGCATGGCGGTGGACCGGGTGCTACGCGGCTCCCGTCTGGGACGCGACGTGCTGGAAGCGCTGATTCAGGCATCCCGAAATCGGGGCGATCATCAGGTGATGCTTCACGCCCAGTGCAGCGCCCAGGGCTTTTACACCGCCTTTGGCTTCACGCCGCAAGGCCCTGTATTTGAAGAAGCGGGGATCGCGCACATCGAAATGGCGCTCGCGCTGGACTCAGAACCCCAGTGAAGCCAGCAGGTCGTCCACGTCATCCTGCTTCAAGGCGGATTCTCCCGCCTGCGGGCCTTGCAACTGGTGGGTTTCACCGGTGAATGAGGCCTCGGCCTTGGCTTCGGATGGGGGTTTCACTGGCGCACTGTCCACCAGCAACTGGACCAACTGCATTTCAGTGCGGCTGATGATGTCGATGACCTTCTTGATCACCTGGCCCGACAGGTCCTGAAAGTCCTGCGCCATCATGATGTCGCTTAATACGTTACCTTCTTTTTCTGCAAACGAAGCAGTGCGTTCAGCAAACTTTCCACACACCACCAGCAGCCCGCGCGCATGCTCAAGGCTCATGTCTGGCTGGACGGCCATGCGATTGAGCGACTGGGCCAGCTCGTGTCCGCGTTTGGCCAGATCATCACATTCCGGTTTTCCCGCATCCACAAGGTTCAGCACCTTGTTGGCCGCTTCCTCCGTCATTTTTCCCACATGGGCCAGACGGTCGCGCGCGTCGGGCATTTCACCCATTACTGCGTGCAACTGACTGCTGCCGCCCAAGACAGAAAACGCCTCATGCATTTCCCGGGTGATGGAACCCAGGCGGGCAAAGGCTTCTTCTTTTGATAACGGTGTGGACATGTACGAAACCAACCCCTTCTTTTCTTGATGCTCTATTTTTTACGTCGACGCGATTATGAATGCTGCGCAACCCCGCCGACGTCTTGCGGTAGAAGTTTATCGACTCGCCGGCGACTCTTGATCTAAATATCTTCCAGCAAGGCGTAGGGCAGGGGTAGCAGACGGATAGTGGGTCGGTCCTCACCACCGAGCCGCAAGGTGCCACCGTCCACAGCCGACAGCTGGGCAGAAACGATTGCATCAAATCCTCCTTGCGGATTGACTGCCGCCTGTACCACCGTTCCTGCGGGCTGGGTGTCGTCTGCATCGGCAAACACTTCATCACCTGCCGCCAGGGCGACATCCGCATGGGTCAAAAACGCTCGGCGTTTGAGGGTGCCCCTGAACTGGCTTCGTGCCACGACTTCCTGGCCGGGGTAGCACCCTTTTTGGAAATTGACTCCGCCAACCGACTCGTAATTGAGCATCTGCGGCACAAAAGCCTCAACCACCGGCGCGGTAATAGTGGCAACCCCGCTGCGAACTTCGCTCCACTGCCAGAGTTCCAATGGCAGGGGCACCCCGGAAGGTACCGGCGCGGCAACGGGCGCCACCCAGAGCTGGCGAGGATCTCCGTCTGCAGGGTAGAGATTAACTACGGAAACATCACCAAAATCCGCCTTGGCCCACGCCGATGTTGCACTGCCAGCTATTGTTTTGATAGCATCTCCCGCCAGGCCAAACAAGGCATATTCTTCAGTGGCATCACTCAGCCGGGCCTTGGCCCGCATGACAAACATCGAAAGGCGCTTGAGAGTGGAGGGCAAAATATCACGGCTACAAATCAAAAGAATCTCTTCTGCCCCGCGCTTGAACCCGATAAAACTGGCCTGCGCCCGTCCTTTGGACGAACAAAATGCGGCCAGTCGGGCGGTGTCCATATCCAGCAAGGAAAAATCCTGGGTGAGCTGTCCGTGGATGAACTTGGCAGCATCTTCGCCAACAATTTTGATGACGCCCAGATGTGTCAAAGTGGCCACCCCGTTCAGGGTCAAAGCTTTCGCACTGTCAGTCACGGTATGGAACCTCTCTGTGTTGATGCACTGAATTATGATTCCTCCCATGATTTCACAAGGTATGTAAGGCTGTGCGTCTCTTTATTGTTATTGTTTTGGCCGGGGTCCTGGGTTTGGGTGGCGCCGGCTATGTCTGGCTGGACCACCGGTTCGACCTGGCCACCCCCACGGTGGATCTGTCCATTGAACCGGGCACCTCAGCGCGCGAAGTAGCCATGGCGGTTGCCGAGGCGGGCGTACCCGTCCATCCGGCCCTGCTGTATGGGTGGTTCAGGCTGTCCGGGCAGTCCCGGCAGATCAGGGCGGGCAGTTACGAACTGGACCGCGAGACCACGCCCAGAAGCCTGTTGCGCAAACTCGTGCAAGGGGAAGAAGCCCTGCGCAGTGTCACGCTCGTCGAAGGGTGGACCTTTCGCCAGGTTCAGGCGGCCCTGAAAAAGGCGGAACAACTCAAACCGGATTCACAAGGGTTGCCCCTGGACGTTCTCATGCAAAAGCTGGGCAAACCGGGCGTGCACCCAGAAGGACAATTTTTTCCTGACACCTACACCTACAGCAAAGGCTCCAGCGACCTGGCAGTGCTGCAACGCGCCATGCGTGCCATGGACAAGAAACTCTCCGCGGCTTGGGCTGAGCGCGACCCCAAGTCACCCTTGCAAAACCCCGCGCAGGCATTGATATTAGCCAGCATCGTTGAGAAAGAGACCGGAGCACCTGGTGATCGGCCCGCAATTGCAGCCGTGTTCAGCAACCGGTTGCGCATAGGCATGCGACTGCAAACCGACCCCACCGTGATCTACGGTCTGGGCGAGGCATTTGATGGTAATTTACGCAGGATTGACCTGCAGACGGATACACCCTGGAATACCTACACGCGTTCCGGACTGCCCCCAACACCGATCGCTATGCCAGGAAAGGCGTCTTTGCTGGCAGCGGTACAACCCGCAGCATCGAAAGCTCTGTACTTTGTTGCCAAGGGGGATGGCAGCAGCCACTTCAGCGCCGGCTTGGACGAGCACAATAAGGCAGTTAATAAATACCAGCGTGGGCAATAAGGCCGTGAACAAGACAGTGAATCAGGTGACGGGTGGGCTTTTTATCAGTTTTGAGGGCATTGATGGCGCTGGCAAATCCACCCATGTGGAACGCCTTGCCCAAGCCTTCAAGGAACAGGGCAGGGGGGTCACCCTGACCCGCGAGCCGGGTGGGACGCCCTTGGCCGAGAAACTTCGCACCCTGATTCTGAACGATTCCATGGATGCCATGACGGAAGCGCTGCTGGTCTTTGCCGCGCGGCGAGACCACTTGAAGCGCGTCATCGAACCCGCTTTGGCACGGGGTAACGTGGTTTTGTGCGATCGCTTTACCGATGCCACATTTGCCTACCAGGGAGGTGGGCGGGGTTTTGACTGGCAAGTCCTGTCGATTCTGGAAAGATGGGTTCAAGGCGTGCCTGCGAAGGGTGACGCATTGGGTAGTTTCCAGTTGGTGCAGCCGCACATGACGGTGTGGTTCGACTTGCCCGCCGCAGTTGCGGCCAAACGGCTGACGAGCGCCCGCATCCCGGACAAATTTGAGTCGCAACCGGTCGAGTTTTTTGAAAAAGTGGCCCATGGTTACGGGCAAAGGCTTGCCCTGGATCCTGCGCGGTTCGCCAGAATCAACGCCGACCAGGCACCCGAGGCGGTTTGGTTGGAGGTGGATCGCGCGGTTCGCGCCAAGGGTTGGTTGCCAGCATGCTAAACACCACACGACCAACACTGCAACCGTGGATTGCGGATCAAACCCGGCAATTGCTCGCACAACGGGGGCACGCCTGGTTGTTGCACGGCCCTTCGGGCTTGGGCCAATACAGTCTCGCCATGGAATTGGCGCGCGCGTGGCTGTGCGAACAGCCCAGCGAGCAGGGTGCGTGCGGGTCCTGCGGAAGTTGCCACGCCATTGATGTGCGCACCCATGCCGATCTGTGTGTGCTGATGCCTGAGGTCACCATGTTGGAACTGGGCTGGCCACTGAGCGAAAAGGCACAAGCGGAAGTGGACGACAAAAAGCGCAAACCCAGCAAGGAGATACGTGTGGACGCCATGCGCGACGCGGTCGAGTTTTCCCAGCGTACCAGTGCACGCGGGCGCGGCAAGGTTGTTTTGGTATTTCCCGCAGAGCAAATGAACAACATTACCGCCAATGCGCTGCTCAAGACTTTGGAAGAACCTCCTGGGGATGTGAAGTTTGTACTGGCCAGTGAATCGGCGCACCAGCTCTTGCCCACCATTCGCAGTCGCTGCCTTGGCCACACCATGCGGTGGCCCGATGTGCAAACAAGCCAAGACTGGATGATGTCCCAGGGCATACCGGCTACTCAAGCGCATCGGTTGCTCAAAGCCACCGGAGGCCGCCCCGATGATGCACTGGCCTTTGCAAGTTCCGGCCGGGACCCGGACGCCTGGGCTGCCCTGCCAGGGGCCATGGCGCGCGGTGATACGGGTTTCATCAGGGACTGGACGGTGCCGCAGACCATGGATGCCCTGCAAAAACTTTGCCATGACTTGATGGCTTGCCAAACGGGCGCGACACCCCGATTTTTTGAAGCGGCCGACCTGGGCGGCCCTCCATCTCTTGACGCACTAAGCAACTGGAGCAAGGCGCTTGCACGGGCAAGAAGAACGATGGAGCACCCCTTCAACACCGGGTTGATGCAGGAGGCACTTGTCGCACAAGCCAAAACGGCCCTAAACTCCGACCATTGAGCACCTGACATGTCCACACCCCCCGCCTCTACACCCAGACCCAGCGTCATTCAGTTGTCCATCAAGGAAAAGGCAGCCCTCTACGCTGCCTATATTCCGATGTTCACGGAGGGCGGCGTGTTCATTCCTACTTCCCGCGAGTATTCACTGGGCGATGATGTGTATGTACTGCTTTCATTGCCTGAAGATATGCAGCGCTACCCCGTGGCTGGAAAGGTTGCGTGGGTTACACCCGCCAAGGCGGCCGGCGGACGCACGCAGGGTGTGGGAATCATGTTCCCCAAGGACGAGAAGTCCCGTACGCTCAAGCTGAAAATTGAAGAAATACTCGGTGCCCACTTGGCATCTGAGCGTCCCACCCAAACCATGTGATTACGTGCCAATCGGCCGTCGGGGCTGATGGGGTGCGACATCTATCTATTCATGTTTACAGACTCCCATTGTCATTTGACCTTTCCCGAGCTGACTGCGTCACTGGCTGATATTCGGCGCTCCATGTCTGACGCCCGGGTAGACCGCGCGCTGTGCATCTGCACAACCTTGGAAGAGTTTCCACAAGTGCACCAACTGGCGACCCGGTTTGATAATTTTTGGGCAAGTGTGGGAGTGCATCCTGACAATGAGGATGTAACGGAACCCAGCTTGAACGATCTGTTGGAGCGAGGAGCACTTCCTCGGGTGGTCGCCATCGGGGAAACCGGGCTGGATTACTACCGTCTGGGTGATCGCACCATTTCCGACATGGAGTGGCAGCGTGAGCGCTTTCGGGTGCATATTCGTGCGGCGCGGCAGCTCCAAAAACCGCTGGTAATTCACACCCGCAGCGCGTCCGAAGACACACTTTCGATTTTGAGAGAAGAGGGGGAAAACGGCTCGGTCGGGGCGGCTGGCGGCGTCTTTCATTGTTTTACGGAAAGCCAAGCAATAGCCAGGCAAGCGCTCGACCTGGGTTTCTACATCTCCTTTTCTGGAATCCTGACCTTTAAAACGGCCCAGGAAATACGTGATGTCGCGGCCTGGGTGCCGATGGATCGCTTGTTGATCGAGACGGACAGCCCCTATCTGGCACCAGTTCCTTTCCGCGGAAAAACCAATAATCCGTCCTTTGTGCCCTATGTGGCAAAGCAACTGGCGTTGCTCAGAAATTGCAGTGTGGAGACCATTGCCGAGGCCACCAGCCATAACTTTAGCGCGCTCTTTCGTGGTGTTTCAATATGAAGTACTACTTTAAGTTGCTTGCATATCTAATTGTTTTTGTTGGATTTTCTTCTTCAGTTGCAGGGTCATACGACGATTTTTTTGTCGCCATAACCCGCAATAATCCTGAAGCAGTGCAGTCACTATTGAATCGCGGTTTTGACCCGAACACGCTGAGTCCCAAGGGTGAATATGGTTTGATGCTGGCCCTGCGGGACGGGTCACTCAAAGTGGTTGATGTGCTTCTGGATCAACCCGCCACCAAGGTTGAAGTCCGTACTTCCCTGGATGAGAGCCCTTTGATGCTAGCGGCTTTGAAGGGGCACATGGCGATTTGTCAAAAGCTCATTGCACGCGACGCCGATGTCAACAAACCCGGATGGACACCTTTGCATTACGCCGCAACCGGCGGGCATATTCCGGTGATGCGGCTGCTGTTGGAGAACCACGCCTATATCGATGCAGCTTCTCCCAATGGCAGCACGCCTTTAATGATGGCGGCCAAATATGGGTCTGCGCCCGCCGTCCAGTTGTTGCTGGAGGCCGGAGCCGATCCATCATTAAAGAACGGCCTTGGACTTTCAGCAATCGACTTCGCTCGGACGGCCCAGAGAACCGACTCCGTAGAGATAATTGCGTCGTTTATCCGTGCACTGAAGCCCAAAGGCAACTGGTGACATTTGTACTTTATACGATGTATAGATTTGCAAGCTGTTGATTTCATTGGAAATTCTTTCAATCCAAGACTAAAAAAAAGGGAGTTGTGCACACCAGAGGCAGTTTTATGCACAAATTCGGTAACTAAATTACAGTGAATTTCAGGGAAACCTTGTTTTCCATGGCGCGAGGCGGCATCTTTGGCACGCTGCGACACAATCCGCGATGTAGCACCCCCGAGCGCCACCAGCCCGCAGGGCCAACGCCTACGCTGACTGCCTACGAGCGGCAGGGCTGGACCAGTCGGGTACCCCTCCCGGCGTTTCGCTTCGCTTCCATGGGGTTGCACCCCATACCCCAATGCAACAGTTGGTAATGCCGGTGTAACGACACTCGCCCGGTTCCCCGCGAGCGGGGCCCCTCGTTCGAGCGTCTTTTTCGCGGCAAGGCTTCGCACATTCAAGGCGTCAAGGGTTACCCCCTGAGTAACAGCGACAGCAGCAGCAGGGCGGTCATTGCGACCGACACCAGATCGGTGTACATCTCCGGCCTTAGTCTGTAAAATCGTGGTCATTGACGTTGCCTTCATCAGCGTTAATCACGACCCCTGAAGCATCGCGAGTGCTTGCAGGGGTCACCTGTTTGTAAACTGGGTATTGCGGGTTCCAGTCGGGGGGCGTGTCTTGCAGCATGCAATGGGCATAGTGCTGGGCACCAGCCAAGCCGCCAGCAATCCCGGCGTTCTGCGCAGCACTGGAGGCTAGAACCTCAAAGGCTTGGGTCAGTTCTGCGATGAAACACGCCCCCGCATCATCCGGCCAATCATCTGGGTCGGCTAGTGCATAGGTTGCGCTGCGGTAGGCCTGCAAAGCCAGCTCCTGAACCTGTGAGCGAGTAAGCCAATCCCAAGGCTTCGAGATCGCTTGTGCGCCTACTGCAAGGCGTTGCCGGTACGCTGCCTGATGCCCAGCATGCTGGGCGCGGTTGGTGTTGGCCATCAGACGCCCCCTTTGAACAGGTTTACACAAGTCGCCAGGTGAAACAGGTTTTTAGAGTACGTCACACGGGCATATCGAGAGACTGCCAGACAGGCCGAAACGGGGTTTTGCAGGATCGCGGATTGCTGGTTTTCTATACCGAAAGTCTCGTTTATGAGACTAAAGTGAAGTGTTACAGGAACTTCACCTGCTGGCGCTGCGCCGACGCACGGCCCTACGGCGCTTCGCTGGCCTTGGGGCTGTGCGCTGGCTGCGCTTGCTTCGCGTTGGAGGCGGGTATTTTCGTCATACACCGTTCTGCATGAGCGCGCCTGACGCACCAGCAGGCTCCACCAACTGGACTCATGCGGCAGAAAGCCAAAGCCCTCGGGACTCCAGAGTTTTCCGCCGTGCATGTGCCAGCCTTCCCAGCCTTCGCCAGGTAACTCGAAATATCGCTGGACCCGTAGCAGCTTGTAGGCCGTATACGGGATAGCAGTGTTACCGGATAACCAGTTGCGCACGGTGCGCGGAGTGACGTGAAGAGTTTGCGCGACACCATCGAACCCGAGTCCTGTTTGGAGAAACAGTTCCTTGAACCGCTGCCCAATCTGGGCGCGGTGTTGGAGCTCTTTGAAGGCGGCGCGTTTGATAGCCATGCGCCTATCGTACTTTATACGATGTATAGGACATATACCATTTCCGATCTAATGCAGATTCTGCATTAATGAGTAAATAAATACCGGTTTCTCAGGGCGCGTAGCGGCATCATTGGCACGCGGCGACCCGTCTCGCGGGGTGGCACCTTTGACCGGGTTAGGTCCGGTGCATGGGGTTACTGGTGCAGTCTCCGAGGCGTGGGCTTGGTCAGTCGGGTATCCCTCCAGACGTTGACCATGGGGCGCCGCCCCATACCCCGAAATCCGAACGCCTACGGCGTTGGAACCCTTGAATGTGAGCCATTTCCCGTAGCGTTTATGGAGATTGCTGTTCATTGCAGAGCCCCACAGGGCGGCAGTACATAGACGCTCTCGCACCCCGCAAGCAGGGCCCCCGCTCGCGTCCCTTGTACTGCCGCAACCGATCCCACATGATCCAGCCAGGCGGCGACAGTAGACGCATCCGGGTGGTTTGCCTGTTCAACCTGGGCCAGTGCCAGATCATGCAACACCTCACACGCGGCCCGTATCTCTTCCCATCGTTCGAAGGTGCTCATGCGGCACCCCTTTGGCGCTTACTTGCGGGCGGCTTGGAGCCGGTGCCACTCTGCAAGCTTGGTGCGTTCGGCTTTCGTGGGTTTGGCCGAGAGGATGGGCTTGGACTCTGGAGGGGTCCAGACAGGGGCGGTAAGTGTTGGCTTTTCCCGCACTGGGCGGGCAGGGACAGGGGGAGGGGTTGGTGCTGCTGGAGGTGCAACCGGTACAGGGGCACGCTCAACCGGGGGCCGTTGTAAATAGGCGTCAAGGGCAACGCTGACGAGGCCGTTAAGGGAGATTCCGACCCGCTCGCAGTAGCTACGGGCAAGGGAGTCGAGTTCAGGGGTAAGTCGAATATTGATGGCCATGTTAGGTCACATGGTAGCAGAGTGGCCCCATCTTGGCCCCAAACGCCAACGTTACTCGGTAGGTTATCCCCGTGATTACCATGGGGGACATTACGCGCCGCTGGTGGTGCTGGTGGCGTTGAAAGCGGCTTGCATGGTTCACTGTAGCCCGAATCCCGAGCAGAGGCAACCGGATTGCGCTCGTTGTAAAGCTTGCTGAAGGACTGCGCACGCAGGACCATCATCGACCACCAGGAACTTTCATGTGCGGCTATGGTGCGCCCCTCAGGCGTGACCAGACAGCCCCGGCTGAAATGCCAGCCCGCCCATGCTTTACCGGGCAGCTCCATGTGACGCAGCAGGCGCAGCATCTTGGTGACCGCATACGGCACCGCGTGGGTTCCATTGGTCCAGTTATGTAAGGTGCGAATCGAGACGTGCAGCAACTGCGCCGCATCAGGGTACGTGAGCCCCAAGTCTGCCAGCAGCGCACGGAAGCGCCGGGCATATTCCATGCGGTCCGCCAGGCATTGGGCTACCCTGCGCGCACCCCTTTGTACTTTATACGATGTATATTATGTTAAGTTAAATATCAAGTTGCATCACCGCTACACACTCCAACCTACAGGATAGAAAATGTCACCGTTGGTACGCTGGCATCCGCAAACGACGCACCAAGAGCCAACTCTCCTTTTCCATGCAAAACACACTCATCGCGACGCAACAGCACGTCTGAACCGGTAGCGCCCGTGAACCTGATCCAGCTTCCGTAGCTGCTCGCGTCGATAAAGACCACGCTGCCGTTGCGCCACTCAAGCCGTGCATGGGATCTTGAAACACGCGGGTCGTTAACCACGAACTCCACGTCACGAACGCGACCGATCTGGATAGGCAATTCAAACGACTTGAACCGCTTGGTGGACCCCATCCAGGTCAGCTCGATTTCACGCCCTAGCGCATCGACATCACCGGAGGCATATATGGGGTCAAGTTCACCTTGCATCGTCAGAAAATCAGTGGCCATCTCTTCACGCCATTCAATCTGGTAAACGTTACATGGTTCGGCACGTCCACGGATACTGATTGGACCCAGCACGCGAAAAGTTATGCCCGGGGATTCATCAACGCTGCTTAGTGCAGCTGCGTTGGCCCATATCTGGTGAGGCCCGCACAGGTCGCAAAGCCGGGCGGCGACATTCACTGCGTCGCCGTAACAATCACCAGCCACTATTTCAACCTCGCCACTTGCGACTCCGATCCGTATCGCCATGCGCAAATCAGGCTGGGCACGGATGAGATTCTTCGCATGGAGCCGCTGCAAATCCACTACGGCGTTGACCGCACGCTGACCATCTGGAAACATGGCCAACACGCCATCGCCCAGCGTCTTGACAACGCGCCCTCCATTCAGCTCACACTGCTTGGCAATCCAGGAGGTAATTTGGGTGATTATTTCAGTCGCACGGACGTTTCCCAAGGCCTCAAACACCGCCGTGCTGCCATGCAAATCTGTAAAGACAACGGTCGTTTGAACACCCATTCCAGCTATATCCGATTTTTGTGTATGTGCAGAGTTTAGAGCATTGTGAGCGGATTGGCAGCATGGAGCAAGCCATCAACTTTCGCAGGCAAGCGATGCGCAAAAAAACCAAACTTAGGACATTAAATTCAAGTTTTATATAAAATTTCTTCCGTAAGTCATTGAAAACAATGTTGTTTATTTGTAAAGAACTATTGCTGATCCTGCATATTTTGCTTAAGGTAGCAAGCACCACTCAGCCAAAGACATAAAAACATGCAATGGACCGCCTCCAACTTCCTGTTCAGCGTGCATACCCTGTTCAATGGGAATGCATCAAACGATAAAGTGCAATGCAAAGTTGCGATGCAAAACATTCGTGAGGCTATGCTGGATAGCTTGTGCCAACCTGGCTCACTTGCAGACCACACCGTGGAACTCAAAGTGGTCCACGCGAACGACCTGCAGGAACTTTGGTACTTGCGTGGGGACCTGATGGCGGCGATGGCGGCCGTCGATGGCGAAGCCGTCGCCAGACGTAAATTGAACCAGATCAGCGACATGTTCAAGGGCTTTCTGCCCAAAGGACTAACTTCGCGCCCTAGCCCATTGGGTCATTGATTGCACAGGTTCGCTTTTCAGGCGCGATGGCCCCAGTAAATCAGCGCATCTCGCCCGTCTACGGCAAGATCAACCTTTGCACCCACCGGCAGCAGCACTTTGGTCGCCACATGCCCGTAAGGTAAGTTGGTCAATATGGGCGTCTTGGTTTGGCTGCGCAGCCAGTCGATTACCGCCTGCAGTTTGAATCCCTTGTCGTGTGGTGTGAGCTTGAACTCGGTAAATTGCCCCAATAAAATAGCCTTTTGACGTGACAGCACACCGGAATGGAGTAACTGCGTCAGCATGCGCTCAATACGGTAAGGATGTTCCGCCACATCCTCCAGAAACAAAACTCCACCTTTGATTTCGGGGAAGTATGGCGTACCGATCAAGGACGTGACCAGGGTCAGGTTGCCACCCCAAAGAATGGCATTATTCGCCCGAAAGGCCATTGCACCGGGTCCCTCATCACGAGCCGGTTCCCGGTGTTGGCGCCAGCCGGAGCCTTCGCCCTGCCCCGTCAACAGGTCATTGAAACAGTCTTCCATGATGTCGTCTGGAACAGCCTCTTCACCGTGCCCATGCCCGTCGGGCACACCCGGGTTGCCACCCACACCAAAGCCCTCGCACAACGCAGGCCCGGCCCAGGTAACGCTACCGGTCTTTGCCAAGAGCGCCAGTTGAAGCGACGTGAAATCACTGAGGCCAACAAACTGCGTCCCACGCTCAATGGCCTTGGCGAGCACCTTGTAGCGAATGCTGCCCAAAATACGCGTCAAGCCATAGCCGCCACGGGAAATCAGTGCAACATCTGCGCCGCTGGCCGCTGCACGGTGGATGGCCGCCACGCGTGTGGCATCGTCGCCAGCAAAGCGCTGATGGCTGGTCAACGCGTCCGGGTCAACCTCCACCTCATGACCCAGGGTTTTAAGGCGTGATATGCCGCGCTTGAACGCGGCTTTGTCACGTACTGCGCCCGATGGCGAATAAATATAGATGTGTTTTTTCACTGCGCCATTATCGGGCAGCGTGCGCGCAACCAGTCCTTCAGCTGAGAGGCGGTCAGGGGTTTCGCATACAGATAGCCCTGACCCTCATGGCAGCCCAACCGCAGCAAAGTCTCGGCCTGCACCGCTTCCTCGATGCCTTCCGCGATAACCGTCAGATTCAGGTTACGTCCCAGTTCAATGACCATGGAGGCGATATGTCCGCTCGATACCTCATGGCTGAGTTCCGAGACAAAGGCCCGATCAATCTTGAGCCGGTCGATAGGCAACTGGCGCAAGTGACTCAGCGAGGAGTAACCCGTTCCAAAATCATCAATGGCGATCGATATTCCAAGCGCGCGCACGGCAAGCAATATCTCCAGCATGAAATCCGGGTCGTCCATAGCCACCGACTCGGTAATCTCCAGTTCAAGGCATTCGGGTCTGATTCCGGTATCAACCAGCGCCGCCTTGAGCTTTCCCAGGAACTCGGGGTGACGGAACTGAATCTGGGAGACATTGACAGACATTCGCAAATCAGGCAGCCCCATGGCCTGCAAGCGCAAGAGTTCGTGACACGACACGCGCAGCACCCAATCACCAATGGCAACGATCATGCCCGAGGCTTCGGCTAGCGGAATAAAGCGATCAGGAGGCACGAACGAGCCATCTTCGTTGCGCCACCGGATGAGCGCCTCAACACCCACCACATTGCCATTGATCAGGTTGACTTGAGGCTGGTAGACGACGAAAAGCCGCTCGCTTTCAACGGCATGGCGCAGCGCTTGCAAGAGCCGAACGCGCTCACGGATGTCGAATCCCATCTCGGCGGAAAACGTCACAAAGCTGCCGCGGCGATTCTTCTTGGCCAACTTGAGTGCAATGTTGGCATCTTTGAGGGCGTCTCGCCCGACAATGCCATCGCACAGCAGCCGGGTCAGCCCCATGGTTGCAGTCACGACCATGGAGTCATCCTGCACCACAAAGGGCGTTCGGAACATGGCCAGTATCGACACTGGGTCTACCACCTTGCTGGAGCCCATCAGGCCGAACGTGTCGCTACCGATGCGTGCCAATACCACTTGGGAGCCCAGTTCCAGTTTGAGCCGCTCGGCCACGGCCTGCAGCAGTCGATCGCCTTGCTGGTGACCCAGCGCATCGTTTATTTCAGCGAAGTCGTCCACATCGAGGATGGCGATGACATCGTCGTCAAACGCTCCGGACGAAATGCGTTCGTCGCTCAAATCGATGAACTTGTTGCGATTGGGCAGACTGCACAGACGGTCATAAAACGCGAGCTCGTCGAGCTTGCGGATTTGCTCGTACGCGCGCAAGGCGGCTGTTATGGTTGCATACAGTTTGGTGCGCGTGAGTTCGGACTTGGTCTTATAGTCATTGATATCGAAATCGTGGATCGTTTCGATTTCTGGTGCGTAACCAGGCTGTCCGGTCCTCAAAATAATACGCAACTCGGACAGCTTGAGATCCTGGCGAATGGTCTTTATCAAAGCCAGACCAGCGTCCTCGCGCTCCATCACCACGTCGAGCAGCACCACCGCAATATTGGATTCCGAGCGTAAGAGCTGAGTCGCCTCAGCCGCTGAATAGGCGTGCAGGAACTGCAGAGGTCGCCCCAGAATTTTCACCCCAGCCAGGGCGAAAGTGGTTGCACGATGGACATCCGGTTCGTCGTCGATCACCAGAAGACGCCAAACCAACTCATCGGCGACGCCATCCGCACCCTCGTCATCCAGAAATTGCAGCGTATCTGATTCAGTTTGCATGCCGACTACAGTCTTGTCATTTGTTGAGCCATTGTGCACTATCACCCTCGGGAAAGTACCGGCAGAAATACCGGTTTCAAAAACTTCTGGGTGCTTTGTCTCGAATAGGCGCGAGCTATTCGGGATAACCCGTATCAAATGCTCGACGTGTCGAAATAACGAACCGCCGCTTCGGCAATCACGCCGCCATGCTCTTGCACAAAATGCCCCGCCGGGGCGATCAGTAGCGGCTCTGGACAACCACGAATAGTCTTCTGCAACTCCGCCATTACCGGCACACCCAAAACCGGGTCTTGCACACCGATAGCCATCATTGCCATACCAGTCCATTGGTTTCGCCAGAACTCCCGGGCCTCGCATGAGACTTGCGCGCCATCGGACTCGGGCTGCTCGGGCACCATGGGCGGAAACGCGCGGGTCGCAGCACGGTGGCCTCTGTCAGGAAAGGGCGCCATGTAGGCGGCACACTCTTCAACGGTCATCTGGGGGTTACCCCGGGCAAACAGGCGGGCAATATCGAACTCGGGATTCTTCGCACACATGTCCCGCCACCCCAAAAACCCCGCGGACAAGGGCGCATCACCGGTGGTCAACAGGGTGTTCATGACCAACAGGCCAGCGTAACGCTCCGGTGCAGCCATAGGCAGTGTCAAGCCAAGAATGCCGCCCCAATCCTGCACGACCAGCACCACGTTGCGCAGGTTCAGTCGTTCCACCAACTCCAGCAGAATCTGGCGGTGTCTGGTGAAGCTGTGTGCCGACTCTTTTTTCGGCTTGTCGCTTTTACCGAAGCCGATCAGGTCGGGCGCCACCACGCGATACCCAGCAGCCAAAAACACGGGAATCATCTTGCGGTACAGATAGCTCCAAGCCGGGTTTCCATGCAGACACAGGTAAGTCAACCGTGCGTCTTGCGGGCCCTCGTCCAGATAGTGCATCCGCAAGCCCGCCAGCGAAGGCAGATCGCTCAGGTAATGGGGCTCCCACGGATAACCGGGCAGGTCATTGAAACGCGGTTCAGGGGTACGCAGCGCATCATCACGCAAGGGGTGCTGAATCATTTTCTTTTCCTCACGCCGGCTTTGAAAGAAGGTCTGAAGCTCAGCGGAACAGGCATCTGCAAGCACACCCCCTTGCACACGGGTTTGGTGGTTGAGTTGTTCCTGGCCAAACAGATCAATGACCGAACCGGCCGCGCCAGTTTTGGGATCGGTGGCTCCGAACACCACGCGCGTTAGCCGAGCGTGCAACATGGCGCCACTGCACATTGCGCAAGGCTCCAGTGTGACGAACAGCTCACAACCATCAAGCCGGTAATTGCCCAGCACCTGGGCCGCCGCACGGAGGGCCACGATTTCGGCATGCGCAGTTGGGTCATGCGCACCAACGGGCCGGTTGCGGCCCGTGGCAATCACCTGTCCGTCCTTGACTACCACGGCTCCCACTGGCACTTCGCCAACTGCGCCGGCGGCGCGCGCCTGCGCAAGGGCCAGTTGCATAAAGTCGGAATCACGCATGGTTGCTATATTTTTTATAGCTGCTTGCGCATATTCCACGGGGGCTAGACCCGTAATTGGTTCGATTATTTGTCATCGGGCATAGGCCGGGCCTGCTGGACTGCCGCCTCGGCAGCAGCCTTGAACTGCTGCTGTATTTGCTGGGATTGTTGTTGCACCGTGCCTTCCGTTTTGATTGAAGTGGTGGTTTCCTGGGCACTGCCAGGAACGGCAGGCAGTCTGATGTCGTTGGCGGAGCTTAGTTGTTTCTTCGCCAGCATTCCGGTGATCGCAACGACCAACAGCAAACCCAAAACACCAAAAATCATTCGCATTGCTTTATCTCCGGTACAGACATGCCCAAACGGTCCATCCACGGACCAGCCACATAGTTCCAGGTGGGTACACGGGCCAGATCGGGATACACCTGGGCGGATATGTACGCATGCGGCCCCAGAAAGGTCGCCACCGCGCTCCTCCAGGTGCAGGGGGAGATGGGTGACAAAGCGCGCACCCTCCTCGTCCACACTGATCAGGCTGGCGAACGGATGCTCACGCACCACGTGCGCCGCATGGACCCGATCCTTTGCACTGAACTGGGGAGGCAGGTACATCGCCGCGGTCTCACATCGTGCAAAAAGCGGCCAGCTTATTGCCATCCAGATCCCTGAAGTACGCGCCATAAAACCCGCCGCCCCGGGGGCCCGGCTCGCCCTCGTCGGTGGTGGTCACGCTCAGGCCGATCATCGGCCCGTTGCCCACGGTTGCAGGCTGACCATTAATGGGCGTCATCACGGCAAAGCTGGGCCCCCAACCTACACCGCGCTCAAACTTCACCAACTGGCCAATGCCCACCGAATCAAACAATGCGTCGTAAAAGGCCACTGCGCGGGGCAGGTCGTTGGTGCCAACGGTGGTGTAACCGATCATGAAAACTCCCAGAAAAAGGGCATATTGCAGCGCTTGGCTGCCCGACAACCGGGCCAACCCTTGTTGGATTATTCCCACTCAATGGTCGCCGGCGGCTTGCTGGAGACATCGTAGGTTACGCGGTTGATGCCCCGCACTTCGTTGATGATGCGGCTCGACACTTTCTTGAGCAGCGCATAAGGCAGCTCCGCCCAGTCGGCCGTCATGAAATCGCTGGTTTGCACAGCGCGCAGAGCCACGACATAGTCGTAGGTGCGACCATCACCCATGACGCCCACGCTCTTCACCGGCAGGAACACGGTGAATGCCTGGCTGGTGAGCTGGTACCAGGTCTTGCCTGAGGCCGCATCCTTGAAGTTGTGGAGCTCTTCGATGAAGATGGCGTCGGCACGGCGCAGCAAGTCGGCGTATTCCTTTTTGACTTCACCCAGAATGCGCACGCCCAAGCCGGGCCCGGGGAAGGGATGGCGGTAGACCATGTCGTGGGGCAGGCCCAGTGCAACACCCAGTTCACGCACTTCGTCCTTGAACAACTCGCGCAGGGGCTCCAGCAGTTTGAGGCCGAGCTGCTCGGGCAAACCACCCACGTTGTGGTGGCTCTTGATGGTCACGGCCTTTTTGTTGCCAGCACCACCCGATTCGATCACGTCGGGATATATGGTCCCCTGAGCCAGGAATGTTGCTCCTTTTTTAGTAGCATCTCCCGCAGTCAGGGTGAGGGCTGCAGCCTTGAATACCTCCACAAACTCGCGACCGATGATCTTGCGCTTGGCTTCGGGATCACTCACGCCCTTGAGATGGCCGAGGAACTGGTCAGCGGCATCCACACGCATCACTTTGGCGTGCAGTTTGCCTACGAACATATCCATCACCATGTCGCCTTCATTCAAGCGCAACAGGCCGTGGTCCACAAACACACAGGTGAGCTGGTCACCGATGGCACGGTGAATCAGTGCGGCGGCGACCGATGAATCCACACCACCCGACAGACCCAGAATCACTTCTTCGGCGCCGACCTGGGCGCGAATTTTCTCAACCGCCTCGGCAATGTAGTCGCCCATGATCCAGTCGGGGCGTGTGGCGCAGATGTCCAGAACGAAACGATTCAGAAGGGCCTGACCCTGAATGGTGTGTGTCACCTCGGGGTGAAACTGCACGGCGTAGAAGCGGCGCGCCTCGTCCGCCATGCCGGCGATGGGGCACGCGTCGTTCGATGCCATCACCGAGAAGCCTGGCGGCATTTCGGTCACCTTGTCACCGTGGCTCATCCACACGTCCAGCATGCCGTAGCCCTCGAGCGTGGTGCTATCCTGGATGCCGTCAAACAGTTTGGTATGGCCGCGCGCCCGAATTTGCGCAGACCCAAACTCGCGCGTGTGCCCGGCTTCGACCTTGCCGCCGAGTTGCTGCGCCATGGCCTGCATGCCATAGCAAATACCCAGCACCGGAATCCCCAACTCAAATACCGATTGCGGCGCCTTGTCAGTGGTCTCTTCGTAGATGCTGGCATGGCTGCCCGACAGGATCACGCCTTTGAGATTGCCATCCTTTGCGTAGGCGCGAATCCAGTCGTCCGTCACATCACAGGGATGCACTTCACAAAACACATGGGCTTCGCGCACGCGTCGCGCAATGAGCTGGGTGACCTGGGAGCCGAAATCAAGAATGAGGATTTTTTGGTGCATGAGAAATACTCTGGTTAATCAGCGTGACCCTGTCAGGAACACCGCAGAACCGGCTTTGCCGGGCTGCTGGTGTTGCCCCCTGCAAGGGGGAAAGCGGCTACGCGCAGCGAGCAAGCCGGGGGGTGTTTCAATCTGCTCTGTAGTTGGGTGCTTCTTTGGTGATTTGCACGTCGTGAACGTGGCTCTCGCGGATACCGGCAGTGGTGATTTCCACAAACTCTGCCTTGTTCTGCATGTCTTCAATCGTGGCGCAACCGCAGTAGCCCATGCTGGCGCGGATGCCACCAGACATCTGGAACACGATGGAGACCATCGAGCCTTTGTAGGGCACACGGCCTTCAATGCCTTCGGGTACCAGCTTGTCGGCATTGGGGTTGCCAGTGCTGGATTCCTGAAAATACCGGTCAGCACTGCCCTGCTGCATGGCCCCAATGGAGCCCATGCCACGGTAGCTCTTGTAGCTGCGGCCCTGAAACAGAATCACTTCACCCGGTGCTTCTTCCGTACCGGCAAACATGCCGCCCATCATGACAGTGCCGGCACCGGCCGCAAGGGCTTTGGCGATATCTCCGCTGTAGCGGATGCCTCCATCGGCTATCAGCGGCACACCCGTCCCACGCAATGCAGTGGCCACACTGTCGATGGCCATGATTTGCGGCACGCCCACACCGGCCACGATACGTGTCGTACAGATGGAGCCGGGGCCAATACCCACTTTGACCGCATCCGCACCCGCCTCAACCAGCGCCAGCGCGGCTGCACCGGTGGCAATGTTGCCGCCAATCACGTCGATCTGGGGGTAGTTCTTCTTGACCCAGCGCACGCGCTCGATCACGCCATGGCTATGGCCGTGTGCGGTGTCCACCACAATGGCATCCACACCGGCACGGACCAGCAACTCAACACGCTCTTCGGTTCCTTCGCCCACGCCCACGGCCGCGCCCACGCGCAACTTGCCCAGAGCGTCGCGCGCTGCATTGGGAAAACTGGTTTGCTTGGTAATGTCCTTGACCGTGATCAGGCCCTTGAGCTCGAACGCGTCGTTAACCACCAGCAGACGCTCGATTTTGTATTGATTGAGCAACACTTTGGCCTGGCTGATCGTCGTGCCGTCCGGCACGGTAATCAACTTCTCCCTGGGCGTCATGATCTTGCTCACAGGCAGGTCGTAGCGGGTCTCGAAGCGCAAATCCCGGCCGGTCACAATACCGACCACTTTGCTGCCCTCGCAGACGGGGAAACCGGAGACGCCCAGCTGTGCGGATAAATCCATCACCTGGCGTACCGTGTGGTTCGGGGTAATCACGACAGGGTCACGCAGCACACCGGACTCGTAGCGCTTGACCCTGGAGACCTGCGCAGCCTGTTCTGCCGCTGTGAGGTTCTTGTGAACAATGCCAATGCCGCCTTCCTGCGCAATGGCAATGGCTAAACGGGCCTCAGTAACCGTGTCCATAGCCGCTGAGACCAAGGGCAGATTCAGGGCAATGTTGCGGGAGAATCGGGTGGCGAGGGAGGTGTCCTTGGGAAGGACCTGGGAGTACGCTGGCACCAACAACACGTCGTCGAAGGTGAGCGCTTTGCCGAGGAGGCGCATGTCAAAGCTCCAAATGTCGAAATTGTACCCGTCGCGCCCTGTGCAAAAAGGCAGGGGCGCCGATATAGTAGCGGTGAAACCCGACACTTTGACCTGATTTCTACGCCAGCGAAAGCCCCGAACGCTACACTTCAGCCATGAAAATTCTCCAACTACTCTTGATTGCGGCCCTGACCGGAGCCTGCGGTGCGGCATTCGCCCAATGGCAGTGGATCGACAAGGACGGTCGCAAAGTGTTCAGTGATCGCGCGCCTCCCGCTGATATTTTGGATAACAATATTCTCAAACGCCCAGCGGGTCGGGCGCCCGGCGCCCCACCCGCACAAGACAATGCCGGTTCTGCCGAAGCTGCAGCGCCAGCATTGCCCGCCAGCAGTAGCAAAGTGGCAACCGTTGACAAGGAACTGGAAGCCAAGAAGAGGCTGGCAGCCGACGCGGAAGTCGCCAAGCGCAAAGCCGAAGAAGACCGTGTGACCAAGGCCAAAGTGGAAAACTGTGCCCGCGCCAAACAGGCCAAGACCAGTTTTGACTCAGGCGTTCGCATCGCACGCACCAACGCTGCGGGTGAGCGCGAGATCATGGATGACGCCGCGCGCGCCACCGAGGCCAAACGCATTCAGGGCATTAGCAGCACCGACTGCCAATAAGCGCGGGTCAATAGGTTGCGGCTAGTAGCCTGCTTTTGCGCCAGCGCGGCGCTTGGCAAACAGGCCTGCCGCTTTTTTTGCACCCTGGCGCACAAAACGTTCCCGGCGAGCCACCTTGGGGTCTACGGTAAGCGGACGGTAGAGTTCCACGCGGTCATCGGACCGCAACGCATGATCCACGGGTACTTTACGACCCCACACGCCACACTCCAGAGCCTGCACAACAGCCAGCGAAAGCCCCTCAAGCAGACCGCTCAACTGAATAGCGTCCCCAGCAGTGGCGCCCTGCTCCACCAGCAAGGTGACTTCGCACACCTCGCGGGGCTTTGGGGAATAGACCACCACAACCGGGAATGGCATCTCAGTCACCGTACACCTGTTGGGCACGCTTTACGAACGCATCCACCAGACTGGCGGCAATTCGGTCAAAAACCGGGCCCACCAATTTACCCAGTGTGGCGTTGTCGAATCCGTAATTCAGCGTCAGATCCACCTTGCAGGCGCGCTGCGAGCCGTCCCCAATCGGGTAGAAATTCCATTGCCCATCCAGATGCGAGAACGGACCCTTGACCAAAACCATGTCAACGCGGCTGTCCTCCGTGTGGGTGTTACGGGTAGTAAAACGCTGGCGCACGCCCCCAAAGCACAAACCGACCTCTGCGGTCATTCCGCTCGCATCCTGATCCACCACATTGGCATGGTCACACCACGGCAGAAATTCTGGATACTGGCTGATACGGGTCACCAGGACATACATTTCCTGCGGGCTGTACCAAATAAGAACGGACTTGTGAACAGTTTTCATAGAATGGGGGTCTGCGCGGGATTGTAGTCAAGCCCTGAGGCACCCCCTTCATTTTCCGTCTGTCACCCCCATTTGAGTCCCATGGCTAAAAAACCCGCTATCAACACCCGCATTGCCGACAACAAGAAGGCCGCGTACAACTACTTTTTCGAAGAGCGCTTTGAGGCTGGTCTGGTGCTGGAGGGCTGGGAGGTCAAGTCGTTGCGCGAGGGCAAGGTCCAGCTCACCGATGGCTATGTGGTCGTCCGTGGAGGCGAGTTGTTCATCATCGGGCTGCAGATCAACCCGCTGCATACGGCATCCAGCCACGTCAACCCCGACAACGTGCGTACCAAAAAGCTCCTGATGCACAAGGAGCAGATTCAAAAACTGATCGGCAAGATCGAGCAGAAGGGCTACACCCTGGTCCCCATCAATCTGCATTGGAAAGATGGCAAGGTGAAGTGCGAAGTGGCGCTGGCAAAAGGCAAGGCGGAGCACGATAAACGCGACACGATCAAGGACCGCGAAGGAAAGCGTGAAGTGGACCGCGCCATGAAATCCCGCACCCGTTGAAATATTTCGTGCATCCGGGAATAAACCAAGTGTATTTGGCGTTTATACAGTTGCAGACAGTTGTCTGCGCATTGCACTACTGGAGAACCCCATGAAATTTCTTGCCATTGCGACCTTGACCGCCGCCCTCCTCGGCGGTTGCGCCTCTATGGATATGACTTCCCCCACCAAATTTGCCGATGGTGTGCTGACCGGACCCAGCGGAATGACGCTGTATATCTTCGATAAAGACACCCAGAACAGCGGTAAATCCGTGTGCAATGGTCCTTGCGCCACCAACTGGCCACCGCTGATGGCGGCTGATACGGACAAGGCCAGCGGCGACTACGCAGTCATCACCCGTGACGACGGCAAAAAACAGTGGGCTCTCAAGGGCAAGCCTCTGTACTACTGGGCTAAAGACACCAAACCGGGCGACAAAACGGGTGATGGCGTGCTGACCGTGTGGCATACCGCCAAGCCCTGATAGCCAAGTACTGACCGCCGGTTTACTTTTGGGGCCTACCATCCGGGCACATGGACCGAAATGACCTCATCGCCCAGATACCCGGTTTGCGTCGCTATGCGCGCGCACTCCTGGGTAACAGCTGGGCGGCTGACGATCTGGTTCAGGATACGCTGGAGCGTGCCTGCTCCAAGTGGCGGCTGTGGGCCGTGGGCAGTGATCTGCGCGCCTGGTTGTTTACGCTGATGCACAACCTGTACGCCAGCAATGGTCGCCGCGTCGTAAGGAGCCAGCAGGCGGGAACGCGGGTTGACATCCATGATGTGGCCCATGAATTGGTGGCACCCGATCAAGCCATCGATTTGGGACTCGACCTGCAGCGGTGCCTGCTGATGCTGCCTGAAGAGCAACGCACGGTATTGCTGTTGGTGAACCTGGAAGACATGCGTTATGAAGATGTCGCCCGGGTCATTGGCATTCCCATCGGTACCGTCATGTCGCGCCTTTCACGGGCGCGCACAAGACTGCAATCCCTTATGGATGCCCCGGCTTTGACGCCCGAAAAACGTGCAGTGCCTGGCGCCTCGGTATCACCATTACGCCGCCTGAAATGACTGTCAGGACAGAATCAATGGACAGGAACTCTTCTCCCCTCACTGAAAGCGAACTGCATCGGCTGGTGGATCAACAGGCACAGGGCGCAGAGCGTGCAGCGCTGGTAGCCCGGCTGTCCCAGGACCCTGCCGCGCAGGCGACGGTTGCCCAGTGGCGGCAACAGCGTGACTTGCTGCGTGGCCTGCATAAGGTCGTTCTGGATGAGCCGATTCCCCCTACCCTGATGGCAGCAGCCCGGCAGACAGTCGACTCGCAGCACGCCCTTCAACAGGGTTGGCGCTGGGGCGGCATGGCCGCCGCCCTGTTACTCTCTTTTGGTACGGGCTGGCTGACCCATAACGAATGGCCGGGCCAGCGGGGGGGCGCCATGGCCAAGACAACGCTGACTGCGGATTTCGTTCGCCAGGCGAGCTACGCCCATGCGGTGTACGCACCCGAGGTACGACACCCCGTAGAGGTTGCGGCGGCCGAGCAGGATCACCTGGTGCAATGGCTGTCCAAGCGGCTAGGGAAACCGATCAAGGTGCCCCATCTTTCCGCACAGGGTTACGAATTGGTTGGCGGGCGTCTTTTGCCGGGCGAAGCAGGCGCGCGCGCGCAGTTCATGTTCCAGAACGCCACAGGAATCCGGATTACCTTGTACCTCGGCGCTATCAACCCGAAGGCAAATGCCACGACAGGCGCCAAAACTAGCGATATGGACGGACAGGAAACCGCATTCCGGTTTGCAACAGAGGGCGCAGTTCCCAGCTTTTATTGGGTAGACCAAGGCTTTGGCTATGCGCTGACGGGCCCGCTAAAACGAGACGCCTTGATGCAATTGGCACAAACGGTCTATCAGCAGCTTTGAGTTACTGCAAGGTGCGCAGGGGATGCGCGTCAGCAGCCCAAGGGCTTACGAAAAACGGTTCCACCATGTCGGCCTTGACATCTTCAATGCGGGCAGGATTCCAGACCGGCTTGAAGTCCTTGTCCACCGCCAACGCGCGAATACCCTCCACCGTTTCGCTCGACGCACCGGAGCGCTCCAGGTGGGCAGTGTGAAAACAGTGGTGCACCAGATCGCGCTCCATGCGCAGATCATCTGCCAGCGTCATGGTGCGGGCACGCCGGATTTGCTGCAGCACGACGTGCAGCATCAGCGGACTTCGGTGGCGCAAGGTGGCGGCCACAGCGCGCGCCGGCTTGCTGCCCTGGGCTTCCAGCGCTGCCACGATAGACGCGACGCTACCCAGACGGAAAGCCGCCTCAATCTTTGAATCAATCGGGGCCTCAGCCCCCGTGGATACTGCGTGGTCAGCTATCACATTGGTAGCAGTCCACTGTTGCAACGACTCCAGCGAACCCTGCGTCTGCAGGGTTGCCCAGAGCGCAGGCAATTCAGCGGAAGGCACACACACATCTGCCAGTCCCCAAGCTACGGCCTGTTCGCCGGAAATGGTATCTCCGGTCAACGCCAGATACTCGCCCACATGGCCGGGACAGCGGCTCAGAAAATAGCCCCCGCCAACGTCGGGAAAGAGGCCAATACCGGTCTCTGGCATGGCCATCCTGGTGCGCTCTGTCACGACGCGCAGACTGGCCCCCTGGCTGATACCCATGCCGCCGCCCATCACCACACCGTCCATAAAGGCCATATAGGGCTTGCGGTAGTTGTGGATCAGGTGGTTAAGGGTGTATTCCTCGGTGAAAAATTCACCCAGAGCGGGATCGTTTGCCAACGCAGCCTGGTGGAAAAAGCGGATGTCGCCACCGGCACAGAATCCACCGAAAAAGCCTTCCGGGGTGCCGGGGCGGCCCACTTTGTTGGTGCCGCGAATCGCGACCGCAAAGATTGCCGGATCGTCTTGCCAGAGCAGCAATGTGGCCAGAAGCGCACGCACCATCGGCAGGTTCAGCGCGTTGAGCGCTTTGGGGCGGTTCAGCGTGATGAGGCCTACGCCTCCAACCACTTCCGTCTGGACTTCAGTCAATTCAGGGTTCATATTTCGTTTCTCCTTTGATTCCATCCCAGCAGCTCGTTGGTCACCAGGGCGCCGATGACCAATGTTCCGCCCAGCAGTACCGTCGGGCCAGGAGCTTCACCCGCCCCAAGCCAGACCAGCGCGATGCCAAAAACGACTTCCAGCAACGCCAGTAGCGAAAGCTCCGGGGCTTTGAGCACACGGGCACACATGACCGATAGCACGCAGGGAATGGCCAGCTGGCCCACACCCAGATAGGCCAGAAGGCTCAAATCGTGGGTGGTCGCCTGAAAGGGCAGCGCCAAGGGCAGTGTGACGATGCAACTGATCACGGCGCCGACGAACACGGCCGGAACCAGATCCACGTCATGGCCCTGCGTGTGGGCGTTTTGGGTGACAGTCCAGTTGGTGGC
>Ga0105047_10000183_pt1 | contig 94617 bp, 108 predicted proteins | sample MAT04_FD_78384 | JGI IMG/M metagenome (GOLD analysis project Ga0105047, IMG submission 78384) | Freshwater microbial communities from Lake Fryxell liftoff mats and glacier meltwater in Antarctica - MAT-04 (megahit assembly) | ecosystem: Environmental > Aquatic > Freshwater > Ice > Liftoff... | reverse complement strand
AACCACTCCAATCGCCAGAATGATAGTTAAGAAAATTCCCAGTGATATAAGTAGTGTTTTTTTCATAGTTATTATTAGTGCGTGGCTACTGTCCATATTGGGTCACAAGTAATGGCTCCATTTAATGTAGCGCAAGCTTGGCACTGTACTTTGTAGCTTCCACAAGCAACGATGCTAAGCTCAGATGTCGTAGCCGTCTTGCTTGTCATAGTAGTAAAAGCACCATTATTGATAGAGTAGCGGAATTTATATGAAAGAGTTCCAGCTGTACTAGGTGTCACTGATCCTGCACATCTGAACAGTAATTTGCTACCCAAAATTGGCGCTGGTGTAATATCGGGGGTGCTGGTAAGACCCGTACAAGATAATACGGGGGCAGTAGTGACACAGTCAGCATTGTTTGTACAGGTATCTGTTCCTGGGCCATTTACGACTTCACATGCATATGTGGTTGTATTGCAGACGTGGTGAGTTTCATCACTTGGTGGCTTAGATGGTTTTACGGCTTCTACACATCCCTTGTTTTCTAAACAGTCATATCCCTTAGCACAACATGTGTAGTATGGGCTGTATGGGACATTGCATGATTTTTGGCCATAACGTGAACATGCTTGTTCGGTAACTACGCAAAGCGCATTCCCCTTTTTTACCCTACATTCTTGGTCATTATCACATTTTAGGTTTTTGCACGCTTGACTAGTTTTATCATCTGCTTTGGGCATATTCTCCTCTACCTCCTCAGTGACTTTGGCGATCGAAGGTTCTTTTGATGTAAATGTAGAATATCCCCATACCCCACCACCCAAGACCATGATCAATAATAATATTCCACCCACAATTGGAAAGATCATTTTCTTGTTCTTTTTTGGTTGCACTTCTTTTATCGGATTGGGTGCACTAGGCAGAGGAGGCTCTGGAGGAAGATTAGTCATAGTTAAAGACGCAAAAGCCAAAGGAGTATCATCACTCATGACTATATTATTTGTCGGTTTTTCAGGTTCAGGGATTATTTCTGTAGGTGAGATTGGAGTTGGAGGAGTTAAAGGAGTAGGTGGGGTCAAGTCCAGTGGTTGGAGCGCACTGTCAACTAGAGATTGTGGGTCTGTTAAGTTAATGTCATTCATATTTTTATTAAAGTGCCAAAAGCACTGCTCCTACTATCATAATGACGATTCCAAGGCCTGCAGTCAATAGCGTGTTTTCAATTACACCTGTAACAGGTGTTCCCTCACTCGTATCAGGCATAGTAGTGCGCGGTGTTGCAGAGGGAGTTGCAGATAATCCTGTGTTCTGGGTAGCTGTCGTAGTCGAAGCAGATGGTGAAGATACAAATGCTGGGTCAATCCCAACCTTGGTTGCACTAATATTAAAATCTCGACTTATTTTTTTACTAGATCCGGTAGTATCAACATATGAGATGGTCAGATTTTGCTTACCAGCCTTTAGGTCAATTACCGGTGCCCAACTCCAGGTACCATCAGCTACAATTTTCACAGTGTCACTAATCGCTTTTTGCCCAGTCAGGGCAATTGATAAGGTAGTGTCTTTAGGGCCAGTTCCTCTAAATTCAGGCCTTAGGGTTGCCAAAGTTTCTCCATTTTCCTTTGGATTTAAAATATTTACGCTATCACTAGTCACTGCATTAATATTTGGCGTATCTGCAAGTGGTTCTACATTAAAAATTGAAGGAGTTTCTGGTTTGTTCTCTTTCGTTATCTCAGGCACAATCTCAGGCACAACTTCAGCCACAACAGGTGATTCTGGTATTGATAAAAACTCGGCATTTTGTCCTAGTGTAATCATTGGAACTGGGGCAGAGTTGGTAAGCGTAACAGAAACGATAGATTGTTGATTTCCCGATTCAACCATCACGCTTACGATCGTGGCAGTAGGATCATATTTTACGTAAGATCGCAGATCGCTCGCCCTCATCGTCGAAAGTGTTACTGCATAATTTCCCGAATCAGTTACTATACTAGAGTTAGTTGCACCACCAGGGAGTGTAATATACACAATTGATCCACTAGCTGGTTGCTTGCTCAACTGCTGTGCATTTCCGTAAAAATTTGAAGAGATTGGAGTTGCACCAATTACTGGACCAGTTGTTAATGTGTAGGGACTTCCTGCATTATCAAATCGGGAAGATTTCTCACCAGACAATATTCTAAAAGCGTACTGAGTACTTGGTTGAAGTTCTTCAATCGTCACGTGGTGGGTAGTATAGGATCTGTTAGTATTGCCGTTATCTCTATCATCAGATTCCTTAGTTGTTAGTTTTTCTCCCACTTTACCGTATTCCACCATTCCCTTGGTCGCAATCTTGCTCGTCCAAGAAACACTAAATTTATTATCTGCAATATTAGTTATTCTAACTTTCTCTGGGATCAGTTCGCTTGACACTTTATTATCGCTGTTTTGAAAGTAGAAGTAGGTACCAAAAATTCCCAAGATCAATAATATTAATCCTAAAATTGTAGGCATCCTTCGAGTTAATAAATTCATTGTTGATTATCCTGATTAATATTATCATTTAATGTCGAATTCGCTGATATACTAGTTTCTGTTGGTTCAACTAGTTCTAAAACAAGCCGAGAAGATAGGGCTTTGATCACTTCCTGGTCAATTATTGGGTTAATTGACTCTAATATTTTCTTATCCACCTCAGCATTTAATGGTTTGTTTAGTGTCAGATAGATGCCAATTCCTACCCATATCAATGATGCAAATAGGGTGACTATTCCTATTTGATACAGCGTTCTGTTGACTAGTAGAATATTTCTTCTTGCCATTATCTTGATCCTTTCTTCACTTCAGTGGCTTTTTTAAGCAAGGCTTCATCGGCTAAGTAATATGCATTGCCCGTGATATTTAATGCTACAAGTCCATCGTCATTTTTAGAGCTAGCTTCTTTAGAAATAGTTACCGTATCAACCATAATAATACGCTCAAGTGTCACCAAATTTGATAAGAATTCATACGCGTTAGGGTAGCTTCCAATAACTCGAACACTAAAGGGGAGTAGAACAATGTTTTGACTTTTAGTTGGCACAAAAGGTGAAAGAAGTCTCGAAAATAGGAGTGTTGGACCCAGAGATTCACTCTCTAGACTTACCTTAGCTCGAGTAGCCAATCCTTCAACAGCCAAAACAAGTGGACTATATTGTGCTCCATCATTGGGAATTTCTTTATTTAAAATCGGCAAGAATGGCTTAATTTGATCGAGCTCTTTAGAGGCTTTTTGTAGATTAATAACTTTTGTTTCAAGAATTTTTAGAGTTTTTTGAGATTCAGAAATATTTTTCTTGAGTGATGTAATCGAAATAATTGTCGGTCTTAATGCAAAAGAGAGGAAGAACGATGCTACAAACAAAGATAATACCAAGGTTAGCGAAGTTTGAACGACCGGCATTCGGTAGTATCTACGCAAGTCAGCAGAATATCTCCCACTCAATATTTTCATTTTTGCGCTCCAGCTAGTGTTATAGAAATATCAAACTGCATTTGTGCGCCTTTTGCTGAGCTACTTTCTATTCGACCAATTCGTACTCCATTAAATTGTGAATCAGTTTGAACTGAGTTTAAAAATCGCCCGAATCCTGGAAGCGAAGCTGCATAGGCTGTCAGAGCTATTCCCTCTGGAGTAAAATTAAGTCGATCATACCAAACTTCCTTCGGTGTAATTGTTTGAATTTTCTCCAGGGTTTTAAGCATTGTTGACTGAGATCCTAGTGCTAGCTTAGCTTGGTTAACTTGCTTCTGTGCCAGAGTAAAATCTCGTTCCACCTGATCATATGATTTAACAATTGCCACATTTTTTGCAATCGACTTGCGTAGATCAGTCAGGCTTCGGTCAAGAGTAAATCGGTAGAGAAAAGCTCCTATCACTACTAGTTGGGTGAGGATTACCGCCCACTTTCCAAATACCAACGACCACTCCAAGATAATTCCCAGAGTACTACTCTCAAAAGCATCACGTGGAAGTAAATTAATTGATCGTTTATGACCAAAAAAAGCAGGCAGTTTCATCTCTCCAGTATAGCGTGCCTAACAGAAAAAATCTCGAATTATTTTTTACCAATTTTCGAGATGCGAGATTTAAGGCGTGAAGCGTGGCCCTTAGTCACCAAGTGGTATTTGACTGCTTTATCCATCGCGGAATAAAGTGCTTTCAGAGTATCTTCACCTGGACTAGTTCTAGCTTCTTTAATTGTAGTTTTAAGACGTCCTTTGGCACTCAAGTTGCCAAGTGTTCGTTTCTTGTCTACGCGTGCTTTTTTGATTGCTGATTTTGTTATAGGCATATGGCTTTGAAGTATACCAGGTCAATCGCATCTTCGCAACGACTTCTTTGCCCCTAGCATAGCCTTGGTGTGGTGAGGTAAACTAATCCTATGTTTAAACGCTTGATGCAGAGTAGTCGTGATTTGCTAGAAAAAGAGAGCTCTTCAATCCTTTCCGCCGCCACGATTATCATGGGCGCTACACTAGTTTCAGCTCTACTAGGTTTAATTCGCACCAGACTACTTATCCAATTTTTCTACGCTGACAAAGCTGTCGTTGATGTATTTTGGGCCGCCTTCCGTATTCCCGACATGATTTTTCAAATTATTATTGTCGGAGCCTTGTCATCCGCCTTTATCCCAGTATTTAGTCGCTATCTTGCTAAAAAAGATGAAAGCAACATTATCGCCTCTTCTATGATCAATTCGGTCATGATCATCATGATTTGTTTAACCATTCTAGTTATTATTTTTGCCTATCCTTTAAGTCGTTTAATTGCCGGAGGATTCTCAGAGGACCAGCTACAACTTATGGCTAATTTAACCAGGATTATGGCTTTTGCTCAGTTATTCTTCGGCTTTTCCTCTTTTCTAACTGGAGTGATTCAAACACATAAACGCTTTTTGATCCCAGCTCTCTCTCCAGTTCTTTACAACATTGGTATCATTATTGGTATTCTAGTTTTTGGCAAAAGCTTGGGGATTTATGGAGCAGCTATTGGTGTAGTGATTGGTGCCTTTCTCCATCTATTGGCTCAACTACCTCTGGCTAGAAAGCTTGGTTTTAAGTATCTTTTTGTTTGGGACAAGAATCACGGTGCCGTCAAAGAAATGAGCATACTCATGCTACCTAGGGTTTTAACTCTTTCTCTTGTTCAAATCGAAGCTACTGCGATCGTTACTTTCTCTAGTTGGCTCTCTGTGGGGACTGTCACTATTATCTCGATTGCCCAGCAACTCGCCAATTTACCTGTTCGCTTGATTGGTATCCCAATTGGTCAGGCCTCATTGCCATTTTTTACCAAAGAAACTTCTAAAAATGACTTATATTCTCTGGCCACCATGGTCAACAACACAATTTTAGAAATGCTCTACCTTGCACTTCCCTCAAGCGTTATTGTGCTCGTTCTTCGTATCCCGCTCGTTCGTCTGGCCTATGGGGCTGATTCTTTCCCTTGGGCAGAAACAGTTTTAACAGGTAAATTAGTGGCCATCCTTGCCATCTCAATTGCCGCCAGGTCGCTAACTCACATCTTGGTGCGGGTTTTTTATTCTCTTCACAACACCAAAACCCCCTTTATCACCAACCTCCTCTCAACTGTCATTAACGTTGGTTTAAGTTATTATTTCCTGTTTGTTTTAAAATCAGGTGTTATTGGTATGGCTTTTGCCATCACTGTTGCCTCACTCATTGAGACTGTGGTCTTAACGAGCTTACTCTATAGTTTAGCCAATTTCGCCGGTACCCACCTCCTGTTTCCAACTCTCAAAATGATTGGGATCACTTTAATTACTTCGATTGCTCTCTGGATCCCGCTTCGTGTCCTTGATACATTAATTTTTGATACGACAAGAACTATTCCCCTTATTTTGCTTACCCTCACTGTTGGCTTTATTGGTATGGTAGTTTACATTGCTCTCTCCTACTTATTTAACATCAAAGAGTTGGGGATTTTTGCCAGACTTGCCAAGAAGATTGGTGGTTGGCACAAAGCCCTCTCAGAGTCCGACGAAACCCTAGAAACCTCCGAACCTACTGTTTAACCTCTGGTATAATCATTTCATGATCAATCAGATTCGCAACTTTAGTATTATCGCCCACATCGATCACGGCAAGACTACCTTGACCGATCGCCTACTTGAAGCAACTGGAACTGTCGCCAAAGGTGGGACGGTCCGCCTCATGGATAGCAATCCTATCGAGGTAGAGCGTGGTATCACCATCAAACTAGCTCCCGTCCGCATGCTCTATCAGAATTATATTTTGAATCTGATCGATACTCCCGGACACGTCGATTTTTCCTACGAAGTGTCTCGCGCACTGCATGCCTGCGAAGGTGCAGTTCTTGTGGTTGATGCCACAAAAGGTATCCAGGCCCAAACAATCGCCAACTACGACAAAGCCAAAGAAGCAGGGCTGACTGTCATTCCATTCGTCAACAAAATAGATATGCAAGCCGCCGAGCCCGAGCGCGTTGCGCAGGAGATCATCGATACATTAGGTTTTAAAAAAGCAGATATTATTTTTGGCTCCGCCAAAAGCAGTATCGGAGTTGTAGAGCTATTAGACGCTATTATTGTCAGGATTCCCGCGCCCGCTCCTACAGTTCCAATCCGTGCGCAAGCGAGTGATCGCAACTTTGCAGCTGATCTCCGAGGCTTAGTCTTTAACTCTACCTTTGACACTCACAAAGGGGTGATTGCATTTGTAAAAGTAATCTCCGGCGAAATTAACAAAAAAAATCGCGACTCACTCATGCTCCTGGCTACCAAGGAAAAACTTAGCCCCCTCGAGATTGGTTTCTTCTCGCCCGACATGCGTGCCTCCGACCATATCGAAGTAGGGGAGGTGGGCTATATCGCCACCGGTCACAAAGATATTCGCGCCGTCACAATCGGTGACACCTTAACCACAGTTGGCTCTGGCGTGGTAGCAGTCGAGGGATATCAGCGCCCACAGGCTATGGTGTATATGGATCTCTATCCAATCGATGCCTCGGATTACCGGAATCTCGTTGATGCTCTTGGCAAGTTAGCACTCAATGACGCTAGTCTCGCCTATCACGCCGCCTCTTCTCCTGCCTTGGGTCATGGGTTTCGGGTGGGGTTCTTGGGTATTCTCCACGCCGAGATTGTGACAGAGCGTCTATCTCGCGAGTTCGAGGTAAGTGTGGTCAATACCGCACCCTCTGTGCCCTACAAAATGGTGTTCCGTAATGGGGAAAATCTCGAAATTTCCTCACCCGCCGATTGGCCCAGTCCCGATCAGATCGCGAGTATCGAGGAGCCTATGGTCACTCTTACAATTTATACTCCTGAGCAATATGTGGGTGGCATCATGGAGCTCACCCAGGGCAAACGCGCCGAGTTTATCGATATGCAGTATGTGGCAGGCAAAGTTCGTCTTAATTATCTGATGCCACTCTCTGAGCTCATTACCAATTTCTATGACCGCCTCAAATCCGTCTCCTCAGGTTATGCCTCAGTCCAGTACGATCACGCAGGTTATGCAACGGTGGACGCTGCCAAAGTCGATATTTTATTAAATGGCGAGCCAGCCGAAGCTCTTTCTTTTGTCTCTCCTCGTTATTCCGCCGAGTCTCGCGCTCGTGTGCTGGTAGACAAACTAGCCGACGTTATTCCCCGCTCCCTCATCGAGGTTGCCATTCAAGCAGCTATTGGTGGCAAAATCATCGCCAGGTCTACCGTAAAAGCCTTCCGCAAAGATGTGACCGCCAAACTCCACGGTGGCGATATCTCCCGCAACAAAAAGCTCCTCGACAAGCAAAAGAAGGGTAAGAAAAAGATGAAGCAACTCGGCTCCGTTGCCGTCCCCCAAGAGGCATTTACCGAGATTTTGAAGATTTAACAAGCTTGGCTTTGTCATTACATTGTAGTTACATATACTTATGAACGACACGGTCATGCAGATCAGAATCAGCAAAAAACTCAAAAAAGCGTCCATGGACGTGTCCAAAAAACTCGGATTCACGACCAGCACTCTCATCAAACTATTTCTCCAGCACGCAGTCACCAGTCGCAGAATCCCTTTTGAGATCGAGGAGATCCCCAATGCAAACTTTATTAAAGTTAAAAAGCAAGCTGAAATCAACCACAAAAATGGAGACTATGATTCATTCGATAATGTGGAAGAAGTTATTGCATTTTTAAAGAAAAGTATAAAATTATCTAAGAATGAAAATAGAATTAGATCCAGAATTCAAAAAAAAATTAAGGTTGGTATCTCCAGCTATCCAAAAAAAGACTTTGCAGGTGTTGCTCATGTTCAAACAACATCCTAACTCTGCTGATTAAATGACCACTAGCTTAAAGAGCCTCCTTACATAGGTTCTCGAAGCATAAATGTAACAGGTGATTACCGAGCTATTTATAAAGTCTACTCGACTGTAATTTATTTTTACAACTTAGGTACTCACTCAGAACTTTACGGTAAATAAATTCCCCAGTTGACAGCTTCTAGCACTCACCGTATGATAGTGCTAATGAAGCCTTTAAGTCCACGCCAAATCCAAATTATCAAAGCCGTTGTCGAGGAGTATACCTCTACAGGTGAGCCCATCGGTTCCGACACACTTGATAAAAAATTTAATCTAGGTGTCTCGCCCGCGACCATTCGTAACGAGATGGTCCGCCTCGAGGATCTCGGTTACTTAAAACAGCCCCACACTAGTGCTGGTCGTATCCCAACCCCCATCGCCCTGAAGCTTTACGTTTCTGAGCTTATGCATGAAGAAGATTTATCCGTCACAGAGGAAGTCTCGGTTAAAGAGCGTATTTGGGATCACCGCAAGCAACTTGACACTATTTTAAAAGAAGCGACTAAGGTTTTATCTGAAAAAACCGGCAATATCGCCTTTGCTACCTCGAGTGATGGCAGTGTCTACTCCGCTGGATATTCCAATCTTTTGTCTCTTCCTGAATTTTTTGACATCGATGTCACCCGTCAGGTTCTCCAAGTGATTGAGTCGTTCAAGCAACTCGAAGGGATATTTGCCAGAACCCGGGATATTACTCCCTTTCACATTGTTCTAGGGGACGAATTTGGCAACGAGTATCTCTATCCTTGTGCTATGGCATATCTCGACTACTCCGCAGGTGGTCAGACTGGTCATATCGGGGTGATAGGCCCAGCCCGACTTAATTATCCCTACGTCATGCCTATGCTCAGACACATGTCGAGCTTGATTGACGAAATATCCGCTAGTTGGAGTTAATTTATGACTAAAAAAATCAAAGTAAATGAACCAGATCCAAAAGTAGCCCAGCTCGAATCTAGTTTGGCTCGCGCGCTCGCCGACTACGCCAATTTGGAGCGCAGATTTAGCGAACAAAGTAGCTCTGTGATCAAGTTTGCGACTGCCAATCTCCTCACCAAGTTTCTTGATCTACGTGATCATCTAGAGATGGCCTCAGTTCAAATTAAGGATCAAAGTCTAAACATGATTTTGAGTTCTTTTGATAAATTGCTCGAATCTGAGGGGGTAGAAATGGTCAAGTCTGAGGGTACTTACGACCCCCAAACCATGGAATGCCACGAGCTGGGTGCTGGCCCCAAAGATCAAATTATTAATGTAGTCAGGAGTGGCTATCGTTTACATGACCGAGTTCTACGGACAGCTCGGGTCATAGTGGGATCTGGTGATCTTACAAATTAATTTATTTACTAAAATATTAAGGAGACAAAAATATGTCAAACTCAAAAACCATCGGTATCGATCTAGGTACCACCAATAGTTGTGTCGCAGTCATGGAAGGTGGCAAAGCCAAAGTGATCCCCACTCATGAAGGCACCAATACATTTCCTTCAATTGTCGAGCCAGTCAAAAACCTCGTTGGCGCTGTGGCCAAGAATCAGATGATCTTAAACAGCAAAAACACTATCTATAGTGTCAAACGTCTCATGGGTCGCAAAATAAGTGACGCCATGGTCAAAGACACAATGAAAAAAGTTGCTTACGAAATTGTGGCTGGCAAAGATGACATGGCTAGCGTCAAAGTGGGTGGCAAAGTCTATTCTCCTCAAGAAATATCTGCCAAAATATTACAAAAAGCCAAAGCCGATGCCGAGGCCTATTTGGGCACCAAAGTAGATTCTGCCGTCATCACCGTCCCTGCTTACTTTGACGACTCCCAGCGCCAAGCTACCATGCAAGCTGGCAAAATTGCCGGACTCGATGTCAAACGCATCGTCAATGAACCCACCGCCGCCGCCCTGGCCTATGGCCTGGACAAAAAGAAAACCGGCAAAATTGCGGTATACGATCTAGGTGGTGGAACCTTTGATATCTCCGTGCTCGAAATCGGCGATGGGGTATTTGAAGTCAAAGCGACCAATGGCGACACCTTCCTCGGTGGAGATGATTTTGATTCTAAATTAATCGACTACATCGTCGCTCAGTTCAAAAAAGACAATGGTGTCGACTTAAGTAAGGACAAGCAGGCTCTCCAACGTGTCAGAGATTCAGCTGAAAAAGCCAAGATCGAGCTCTCCACCTCAACTGAGGCCGAGATCAACCAGCCCTTTATCACCCAGGGTCCCAATGGCCCACTTCACTTAACGATGAAAGTTTCGCGCGCCAAGCTCGAAGAACTCACCGCCGATCTTATCAAGCGATCCATGGGACCAGTAGAGAAATGTTTGAAAGATGCCAAAGTCAAAGCCAGTGAGATCGACGAAATCGTCCTCGTTGGTGGCCAGACTCGTATGCCAGCCGTGCAAAAAGCCGTCGCTGACTTCTTTGGCAAAGAGCCCCACAAGGGCGTCAATCCAGACGAAGTAGTGGCAGTGGGTGCAGCGATCCAGGCAGGTATCTTGGGCGGGGAAGTCCACGACGTGCTTTTACTCGATGTCACTCCCCTTACCCTCGGTATCGAGACCATGGGCAGTGTCAGAACTCCCTTGATCGACAGGAACACGACGGTGCCAACCAGCAAGTCACAGGTATTCTCAACCGCGGCCGACAACCAGCCTCAGGTCGAGATCAATATCTTGCAAGGTGAACGCCCCATGGCTTCCGACAACAAGACGCTTGGTCGCTTTGTCTTAGATGGCATCGCTCCAGCACCTCGTGGCGTACCCCAGATCGAAGTCACCTTTGACATCGACGCCTCTGGCATCCTGCACGTGAGCGCCAAAGATAAAGGGACAGGCAAAGAGCAAAAGATCTCGATTCAGAATGCGACCAACTTGACCGACGAAGAGGTTGAACGCATGAAGCAAGAGGCCGAAAAATATGCCGACGAAGACAAGTTAAAGAAAGAACTCGTCGACAAAAAGAACGAAGCCGAGACTTTGATCTTCACTGCCGAAAAATCCGTTAAGGATGCCGGCGACAAAATCACCGATGAGGAGAAAAAAGAGATCGACGAGGCCATCACGGCTCTTAAAGAAGCCAAGGACAAAGAGGGTGCAACAGCAGAGTCTATCGACGAGCCCTACAAGAAAGCCTCCGAAGCTCTCTCCAAATACGGCGAGAGACTTTATAAGGCGGCAAGCGAAACTGCCCCAACTCCCGAAGAAGGAGCCAAGGCTGAGCAAGCCAAATCCGACACCAAGCCTGAAGATGGCAAGGCGGAAGAAGGCGAGGTCGTCGAAGAAGGCCCTCAGGAAAAGAAATAATTATTAATCGGTGCGGGCGGACCTATGTGTCCGCCCGCATACCACGAGAATATGACCTCTCGTTTAATATACGTAAAGACGGGAATTATTCTTTTTCAAATAAAACCATATTATTGAATTATGTCTAACAGAAACTGCTAAGTATGCAATAACAGTTTTACAAAAAGGTGGGATGGTAGTCGGAAACAATCAAGCCATAATCAATTATTTGCAAAAAAATATAACTACAAACTCAAAGAATTTGCCCAACGTTACATATTACTAATATGTCAGCAATTGCCGATTGAAAAAAGCCAATAAAATCCATATTAATCAACACCTTTCTTCATTTCGCCAAATGCCGTTATTAATGAAAATATTACTTATTGTGTCAGCTATTTCTATGTTTGAATCTATTAAAAATATAATTATAGGGGCAAATGTAAATTATCAAATTTTAGGGTTTTCATTTATGTCAAACATATTTTCATTCTTCTGGTATTTCTACTCTATACTCATAGGCATCTATACGATAGTAATTTATTTTAAGAGGTCATATTCAGTTTTAATGTTATATTTATACATTGGAATTCTTGGACTAATAATACCAATATTTAACCACATATATTTATTAGTTAATATGCCTCAGGAACAGAGATTTTGGTCATTTATTATATGGGTAATTACCTACTCAATAGTTGGATTAATATTTGTATATCATACTCGTCAGAAAAAATATTTTTCTTATCAATAAATTGTAATGTACTCCCACGCCCCATCCGATAAAGAGTAATCATGGATTCATGAATCGATTCATCAATACAACATAAGTTGTCACTACCACAATTCGAATTACAGTATCAACTGTATCGATGATTCGAATCATCGATACATCTATGTTTTTTGTTATAATATTTATATGTACAATCACGCGCCAGACGAATACAAATGTCCCATCTGTCTCGGAGTCAACGCAGTAGAGAGCGAGCATACATTACTTCTTCTGCAGGACATAATCTATATCGACGAGTCCGTCACCGCTTTTATCAATTCTTTTTGGATTAAAAACAATCCAGGCCACGTAATTGTGGTTCCAAACGAGCATTACGAAAATATTTACGATTTACCGGAAGATCTAGGTAATCATATTTTCCGAATTAGCAAAAAGATAGCCGAAGCCATGAAAATTGCCTACAAATGCGAGGGGATCACGCTCCTACAAAACAACGAGCCAGCCGGCAATCAGCACGCTTTTCACTTTCACCTACACGTATTTCCTCGTTATAAAAACGATGATCTCCACGCCAATATGATGAATAAACAGTTAGCAGAACCACAAGAGCGATTAAAATTTGTTGAAATCATTCGCGCGGAAATAAATAAATAATATAACCCGCCCCAGGTGTGCCTTTCTGGGAATTTAACTTGAAGTGTATTATCAATGCCAAATTACAAGATTCAGATATCGTCGAGGACCTTCCGTTTACAATTTTAGGATTTTTAGGACAGTATATCGGCAGAAGTAGTCAAAATTAGTATTAGCACTCCCATATCTATATTGCTAGATCACAAATCGCCTGCTAAAATCTAACACATGTCTACCAAACGCGATTACTACGATATTTTAGGTGTCAGCAAGACTGTCTCCGAGTCCGAGCTCAAGTCCAGCTACCGCAAGCTCGCTCTCAAATGGCATCCAGACAAAAATAAAGAATCTGGGGCCGAAGCCAAGTTTAAGGAAATCAACGAAGCTTACGAAGTCTTAAGCAATAGTGATAAAAAAGCCAAATACGACCAGTTCGGCCACGCTGCCTTTGACCCTTCCGCTGGGTTTGGCGCTCAGGGTGGCCAGTCACATCGCCAGGGACCCTTCACCTATACCTATTCCTCTGGTGGTGGATTTGAAGATATGTTTGGTGGTGCAGGTCAGCAGGGATTCAACGATCCCTTTAATATTTTTGAATCGTTCTTTGGAGGTCAAAATCCTTTTGGCGGTGGCTTTCAGCAAAAACCACACTACTCTATGGCGATCGATTTTATGGAGGCAGTGAATGGGGTCGAGAAATCTTTCCTTCACCAAGGCAAGCAATACACAGTCAAGATCCCTGCTGGAGCCGACGATGGTACTCGCATGCGATATTCTGAGTTTGATATTTCAATCAACGTTAAGTCTCACAAAATTTTTAAAAGGGAAGCTGATGACATCTTTATCTACCACGAAATATCCCTAACTCTGGCCATTCTTGGGGGAGATATCTCCATTCCTACACTCGAGGGAGACTTGCTTATTAAAATCCGTCCTGGCACTCAGCCCTCAACTACTGTCAGGCTGTCCGGTAAGGGTATGAAACGTCTTCATGGCTCGGGCCACGGTGATTTTTATATAAAATTAAAAGTTATGTTGCCAGAGAAACTATCTCGTAAAGCCAAAGACCTTGTACAACAACTCGAAAATGAACTATAGTAGAGTTCATGTTAGGTGAAACAGAAATTCAGCCATCCGCAAATGAACCAGAACTGGCCTGGCAATCTGTCACTCCTCCTCCACTTACACCCGCACCTATTTATGTTCCCGCCAAACCCAGGTCATCGCCCTTACCGATACTTTTTGGTTTTCTCGTAGTTATTGCCGTGGCTGCAGGCATTGGGATTGCCTACTACAAAAACAAGTTAACCACTTCTACTCTCCCATCTCCTTCACCAGTAGCCATGATCACTCCTTCAGTCTTCCCATCCCCAACTGCAACATCTTCAGCTTCTCCAACAACCTCAGCTAAGCCAACAGTAAAGCCTACGACTAAGCCAGTGATCTCATCCACTCCTACTCCATTGCCAGCACCTACGCTCGATATTCGTTTTGGTAATCCGAGCGTCAATGTCAAGCAAACCATAGATGAAGGAAAAGGTGATGGGAGGGTAATTAACCGCGAATACACGAGTATTCAAATTGGCGAATTTGACGAAGTTGGTTCCAGTTGGTCATCTCGCGTGACTACTTGTTATCATTTTGTGAGTAATGAAAATATTAGTTCTGGTAAAGATCTTAAATATAGTTTTAGTCTCGATGACAAAATCGAAGCCGAGGGTGATATGGGCCAATACGACAAAATCGAAGCTGGTCGTGTATATGACTGGTGCCGTGATGTCACAACAAATATTGGCAGTCATACAGCTAAATTATTACTCAATCCCGCCAAAACTCTCAAAGAATTAACCTACGTCAACGATCTTGCTAGAGTAGAATGGAAAAATTTGGCTGACCAAATTGCTCCTAACGCCACCTTGACTGGTCCAACTCAAGATGGCACCAAAACCTGTCTTTCAATCGCCTATCTCTTTGACAACGTTACCAAAAATAGCGATCTCAAAATCGAAGAAAAATACGACGAAGGAGCCTGGTCTACAACGACCGCCACTACTTATTGCACAACCGGGGCATCAGGCAGTCAACACACCTACTCAGTCAAAGTCACCGACGCTCGCGGTAATGCTAACGAGCAAAAAAAGACTTTTATGCTATATTGATGCTTATAAGAAGTTATTGGGAGTAATTTGGTATGAGTAAATCATTTGTCATTCTTCTAATAGTTATTTTCCATTCTCTTTTTTTTACTACTCTAGCCAAAGCTGACTGGCTACTAGATAGGTCAGGCACCCTGGTTCAAGTTGATGGTTCTGTTTTGGGTGATGATGATTCGGTGGAAGCTGAGATAGAAGTGGACAACAAAAAACCCGAAATAAAAGAATTTGAAAAAAATCGTCTGGAGCAAACCAGAGAAACTGCCAAGAAAAAACTAGAAACTCAGATTGAAGCTAGAAAAAAAATTCAAGAAAAAATAGGTAATCGTTCCGAAGTTGAAATTAGAAATGAACAAAATAAACTCAAGATAAAACAAGAAATTCGCGACAAAAATGATGGATTAGTTCATAAACAGGAAATCGAAATTAGAGACGGTGAAAGATTTATGGTAGAGAGTGAAAAGAAAGAGAGAGTCGAGATAAACGCCATTCAGGACGGTCGTCTTGAAATTGCCAAGAATCTCCTTAAAGCTAATTCAGACATGCAACTAAAGATTGGTGAAAAAAATCAGATTTCCGTGACTCTTCCAAATGGCAAGACTAAAGAGGTCGAGCTTCCAGACAAAGCTTTGGAGAATTTAGTTAGTAAAGGGATTATTGTTAAGGGTGAAGAGGAGAATGCCTACGAGCTCAAAACAGGTGGTAATGGTGAACTAGTTTACCCAGCCAAGGCTCAGATCGAGAAAAAACTTTTTGGCTTTTTGAAACTCAAATTTAATCAAAATATTGAAGTAGCTGCCGGCGATAGCGACGATGGGACTGTAAAAGTCGGGGACATTGTAGAGACTAAAAGCCAGGAAACATCTCCTTGGAGAATATTACTAGAAAGATTATCTACCAATTAATACTGGAGGACTCTTATGAAAAAATATTTACTCTTGCTTGTTACTGTTTTCTTATTTTCTCCATTGACTGTCAGGGCAGAATCTGACGAAAATGTAACTCGTCGCCGTCCTGATCGCCCCTCACAAGTTGAAATTAAAGAAATCAGACAGGACAGAATGGATGAATTTAAAGATAATATGCAAGAAGGGCGTAGTAACGTGGCAGAAAATCATGCCAATCGACTCGAAAAACGCTTTGCTTTCTACTACTCACGACTTTCAAATATTATTACTCGTTTTCAAAAGCGTCTAGATATTCTTAAAGCCGAGGGTAAAGATATAACTTCCGCTAGTACAAAATTAACCGCAGTTAAAACCATGCTTGAATCTGCCAAAACCAAAGGGGTAGAATCAGTCTCGGTTTTTAAAGCCATAGACCCAGCCAAATTTAGTGAACAAAAAACACAGGCATTAGCTGCTCGCGATTTAGCCAACTCTGCTCGTAAACTATTTATCGACACTCATTCTCTTCTTAAAGATGCACTTAAAACCTTAAAAACTATCAAATAAGGAGTTTATATGTTTAAAAAAATTGCAATCATCACACTCGCCTCACTCGCTCTAGGTGGATGTAGTCTAAAAGATGTCTTAAAAACCAATAGTGCAGTGACAGATGAGAATAAACAAGTTGTTGCCACAACAACTCCAGCACCAACCGTCATGACGAGTGATAAAGATCTAGATATCATGAAACAGAATTCCTCCTCAACCGATCCAGTTAGCTTAGAAACCGATATAAATGGCACAAATATCCTTGAAGAAAACTTTTCAGATTTGAACTAGTGCCTTCTGGGTGATATACTAGTAGTTGTTGTAGTGAAGTATTGAAAAGGTGGGCTCACTCCCACCTTTCTTTTTATCTACACATCTAATAATTTAATTGGAGGGTATATGTCCCAAACTAAATCAGAATTCGCACTAGCTCTAAATCAAATTTGTGCCGAACGTGGTATCGACCCACAAGTCGTTATCGAGTCAATTAAACAGGCTTTACTCGCCGCTTTAAAACGCGATCTAGGCCTAGAAGACGACGTCCTCCTAGAGGGGTATGTGGTTAATGTTAACGAAGAAACTGGTGCCATTACTGTCGAAAAAGATGGCAAAGATGCTACTCCCGCTGGATTTGGTCGTATTGCCGCTCAAGTAGCCAAGCAAGTGATTATGCAAAGAGTTCGTGAAGCCGAAAAAGAAGCTATTCTTGGTGAGTACAACGACAAAATTGGCACCATGATAACAGGCATGATCCTCCGCTTTGATGGTCCAAATGTTGTAATAGATATTGGTCGTGGTCAAGCGATTATGCCACCTGCCGAAGCTATTCCCAACGAATTCTATCGTCTAAATCAACGTATCGCAGTCTACATTAAAGAAATTCGCGAAACCTACAAAGGCAAAGCTATCGTCGTTTCACGCTCAGCACCCGAGCTCGTTAAAGAGCTCTTTGCCCGCGAAGTTCCAGAGGTAGGATCGGGCGCAGTTGAGATTGTTGCCATTGCCCGCGAAGCCGGTCACCGTACCAAGCTTGCTGTTAAAAGCACTCAAGATGGTGTTGACCCAGTTGGTTCCTGCGTAGGTCAAAAAGGCATTCGAGTACAGGCTGTTATCAACGAATTAAACGGCGAAAAAGTTGATATTATTGAGTTTTCTAAAGATACTAAAGAATATATTGCCTCAGCCCTAGCTCCTGCCGAAGGTATAAATGTCGAGATTGATGAAAAAGTTAGGAAAGCCACAATTACTATTCCCGATGATCAGCTCTCACTGGCTATTGGTAAAGGTGGCCAAAATGCTCGTCTCGCCGCCAAGCTGACTGGCTTCAAAATCGATATCAAAGGTGTCGAGGCTAGTAAGATTGCCTTATCCACTTCAGGCGATGAAAAGTTCGAGATCGATGCCCTTGGCTTATCTTCTAAGCTCAGAAACACTTTAATCGACATGGGGATCACAACTGTGGCACAGTTAGAGGCTCGACTTGAAGAAGTCAAGCCAGCTTTTGCTGAGTTAGATATTCGCGGTCCAGAAGAAACTGAAAAAGCTATCCTTCGCTTCCACAAAAAACAGAATATGGCCAAAGAAGAGTCAGAAAAAATGGCTCGATATCAAGCAGAAAGAGAGGCTGAAAATAAATGACATCGCGTCAACCCATTGTCGCCATTCTCGGCCACGTCGATCATGGTAAAACTACTCTTCTAGATTACATTCGCAAGGCTCACGTAGCTGACAAAGAAGCCGGTGGCATCACTCAATCAATTGGTGCCTACCAGGCAGAATTCAAGGGTAAATTACTCACTTTCATCGATACCCCAGGCCATGCTGCTTTCTCTAAAATGCGCTCTCGCGGTGCCAATATTGCAGACGTTGTGGTCTTGGTTGTAGCCTCAGATGATAGTGTTCAGCCCCAGACCATCGAATCGATTAAACATATCAAAGTTGCTGGAGTTCCCTATGTTGTCGCCATCAACAAAATCGACAAACCTGATGCCCAAGTTGAAGTAGTTAAAGCTGAGTTGACCCAGCACGAAGTTTTTGTGGAAGGTTATGGTGGCAATACTCCCTTTGTCCTAATTTCTGGTAAAAAGGGAACAGGCGTTGACACTCTTCTAGAAACCATTCTTTTACTCGCTGAATTAGAAGAGTTACCATACGACTCAGGTATTGAGCTCTTTGCCCCGATTATTGAAGCAAGACTAGATCCCAAAAAAGGCGTTTTGGTTTCTGCTATTGTCAAAGCAGGGACTCTTAAAGTGGGTGATATGGTCAGAAGCGAAACAGCCGGTGGCAAGGTCCGCGCTTTCTTTAACGATCAAGGTGCCAGTATTAAAGAGGCCACCCCAGGTATGCCCGTACAAATTCTTGGATTTGTTACTCTTCCAACCGTGGGTGAAGTCATTGTCCCAGGCGTATTTGAAAATAATCTCTCTGGTAATACCCTCGAAAATATTCCTGCTCCAATGATTGATCCATCCATTAAACGATTAAATATTATTGTAAAAGCCGATACAGCCGGATCTCTCGAAGCTATCAAAGGTAGTTTTACCTCCGATGTGTATTTGGTGAGTTCTGGGACAGGTGATATCACTGAAAGTGATGTGCTTCTAGCCTCCACAACTAGATCAATTATTTTAGGTTTTAATGCTCGCATTAGTAGTAGCGTGGTCAAACTAGCAGAGACCGAAGAAGTCGTCATTAAAACCCACAAAATCATCTACGAAATACTAGAGTATGTAGAGAAAAAAGTTCTCAAACTTATGGAGCCCACGATCGACGAAGATGAGTTAGGTAAAGCCACGATCATAAAGGTTTTTGAGATTAACAGTGACAAGATTGCCGGTAGCCGGGTAGAATCTGGTAGGTTCGAAATAGGGGACACTATTCATTTAAACAAGGCTGACGGCACGGTCAAAGATGCTAGGGTTAAGTCTCTCCGTATCGGTAAAGACGAAGTGAAAAAAGTGGGAGCTGGATCCGAGTGTGGGATCTTTCTCTTTCCCAATCTTGACTTGAAAGAAAAAGACGTTATAATATCCTATAAGAAAAAGGATGAAGATATATGAACGACCAACTACAAGAGCTAAAAACTAAGTTAGGGACTGCACAATCAGTCCTTTTAAGTATCCCAGAAAATCCCAGTCAGGACGCCGTAGCCTCTACTCTGGCACTTTACCTTTCGCTCAAGCAAGCTGGCAAGAATGTTTCCGTCGTAGCTTCCTCCGCTCCCGTTGTTCGTGATTCCCACATTGTCGGACTCGACAAGATTACAACTGACGTCGGTGGTGCCAATCTTGTCATTACTCTCGATGTTCCAGAAAATGTTATTGACAAAGTAACTAGTAATACCGAAGGCGGTCATCTCAACTTGATCATTAATCCAGCCAAAGGCTCGACTCCCATCACCTCTGACAATGTTAAATTCTCCTATACCGGCGCTGCTTCAGAGCTCGTGATCGTGCTTGGTGCAGCTGACTTAAAAGATGTTGGAGCTTTAGTTGAAAAAGAGAACGAACTCTTTGCCAAAGAAAGATTAGTCAACATTAGCAATCAAGTTGGATCTTTCGGTTCCATTAACATAACTGACCCCAGCTCAAGTAATTCCGAGCTCGTGACTGCACTTCTTAAAGAATTAGCACTTCCTCTAGATGTTGATATTGCCAACAACTTGATGCGTGGAATTGAAGAAGCCACCGCGGGGTTGTCTAGTCCCAATATGACTGCAGATACTTTTGAAGCCTTGGCTGTTTTATATCGCACCGGTGCTCGTCGCACTCCACCAATCAAGCCTGGTCAAACTGCCAAAATTATTGCCGACATGCCCATCATCGATCACGAAGATAAAAAGGGGGTTGTTCAGGAAGATTGGTCTCGTCCCAAGATTTATTCAAGCGGTGACCAAGACAAATAATTTCCCATTGCAGATTTTCTCCTGATCAGGTACAATAACTCACATGCTAAAGACCGACAACAAAACCTCTATTATTAAAAAATTTGCAACTACGAAAGGAGACACTGGTTCTCCCGAGGTACAGATTGCCCTCTTGACTGAGCGCATCAAGGAGCTCACAGAGCACTTGAAGCTTCACAAAAAGGACAATCACTCTCGTCGTGGACTCCTCAAGATGGTGTCCAAGCGCCGTCGTCTGCTCAATTACCTTCGTGGTAGTGTTGAAGAGAGATATCAGACGGTCATCAAGAGTCTAGGCCTCTCGAAATAACCAGTTAAAAATCTCATGAGAAATATTACTTCAGTGACCTTGAACGTTGGTGGCAGGGATCTAAAATTAGAATACGGCAAGTTCTCCCAGCAAGCCAACGCGGCTATTCTCGTTACATACGGTGAGACTATGGTCCACGTCACAACCGTGATGGGTAAGAATGACACTACTCTTAGTTATTTTCCCTTATCTGTTGATTTCGCCGAAAAGCTCTATGCTGGTGGCAAGATTAAAGGTTCCCGCTGGGTCAAGCGCGATGGTAGACCAACGGACGAAGCAGTACTTAAGGGTCGCATCATTGACCGCTCTATTCGTCCATTATTTCCCAAGTCCGTCAAGCGCGATGTCCAAGTGATCGCTACAGTCCTCTCTGCCGACAGTGAGAACGATGCCGATATGCCGGGTCTTGTGGCTGCCTCAGCTGCTCTGACCATCTCCGACATCCCCTGGGAGGGACCAATCGCCGGCGTCCGTGTCGGTCTGATCGACGGCCAATATGTCGCCAATCCTACCTATGAAATGCGCAAAAACTCCAAACTCGATTTGGTAGTCACTGGTTCATCAGAAGCCATTGTCATGGTCGAAGCCGGAGCCAATGAAGTTACCGAAGAAGAGACCTTGAAAGCTATGCAATTTGCTCACGAAGAAATCAAGAAAATCGTCACTGTTATTCTTGATCTTCAAAAACAGATCGGCAAGGTTAAACAAGAATTTGCACTTATCGAGACTATCCCAGCCGAACTTCGCAAAGAAGTAGGGGACAAAATCCGCAAAGATTTGTCAGCCAAACTAGGTGTACTAGGATGTGAAGATGGTCTAATTGAAGGTTTTGTCGCTACCCTCAAAGAAGAGTACTCTGAAAAACTCGATGTTAAGCAACTTGGCGAAATCGTCCATGATGTCCTAGCAGAGGAAACTCGTGCCATGACTATCGCAGTGGAGAAACGTGTCGATGGTCGTAGTCTGACTCAGATTCGCGATCTCGAAGCCGAAGTAGACATCCTTCCTCGTCCACATGGCTCTGCCATGTTCAAGCGCGGTGCTACTCAGGTCCTCTCAGTTGCCACCTTGGGAGCACCTTCTCTTGGCCAGATTTTAGAGACCATGGAGTTTGAAACTATCAAGCATTACATTCATCACTATGCTATGCCTCCTTATGCTAGTGGCGAAACCGGCCGATTTGGTGCAGCTGGTCGTCGCGAGATCGGCCATGGTGCCCTCGCAGAGCGCGCCCTCGTACCAGTTCTCCCGGCCGAGATTGACTTCCCCTACACCATTCAGGTGGTATCTGAAGTTATGAGTTGTAATGGTTCAACCAGTCAGGCTTCTATCTGTGGATCCACCATGGCCCTCATGGCTGCTGGTGTTCCTATTCGCAAGCCAGTTGCTGGTATTTCCATGGGTCTCATGACTGATGGTAAGAAATCAGTGGTTCTGACTGATATTGCCGGCATCGAAGATCACATTGGTGATATGGACTTCAAGGTCGCTGGAACCCGCGATGGTATCACAGCCCTACAGATGGATATCAAAGTCAAAGGCATTTCTTTTGAAGTCTTAGAGAAAGCTATGGCCCAGGCTAAAGTAGCTCGTCTAGAGATCATGGAGGTTATGCTTAAAGCCATTCCAGAACCTCGTAAAGTCTTATCTAAATACGCACCCAAGATCGTCCAGTTCGAGATCCCCATTGACAAAATCGGTGAAGTGATCGGGCCAGGTGGCAAGAACATCAAGCTAATCATGGCCGAGACTGGTGCTCAGGTTGATATTGATGATTCAACTGGTGTAGGTAAAGTGACCGTCTCAGGTGTTGATCCTGTTTCGATGGATAAAGCTGTTACATGGATTAAGGGTATGACTCACGTCGCCGAAGCAGGGGAAGAATACGACGGAAAAGTCGTTCGTGTCGAAGGATACGGAGCTTTTGTTGAATTCCTTCCAGGCAAGCAAGGTTTGGTTCATATCTCTCGTATGTCCAAGGAGTACGTCCAAGACGCTAACGCCATCGTCAAAGAGGGTGATACCGTCCATGTTTACGTCAAGGGAACTGATGACATGGGTCGCACCGACTTGTCCATGATACCTCTAGCCGAACTCAAACCTGATGTTCCTCGCGAGCCTCGTAGTGGTGGGTTTGGTGGCGGATCACGCGGTGGTGATCGCGGTGGCTTCCGTCCTCGTCGTTGAGTATGTAATTTAAGTTATTTATGAAAATGCTCCCCTACTTTTATGTGGGGGAGCATTTTTCGTATATACTTACCTTTATGGAATCAGAAATATTTACTACATCATCCCCAGTATTTGAGCCGGTACCTCCAACTTATCCGCCCAAATTTACTCCCAAACAGCCCCCCAAACTTCGTTATATTTTGGGTGGAGTAGCTGTTATTCTCTTTTCAATCGCCCTAGGTATCGTATTCTTTGGCAATAAACAGGGGATTACCACTTCCATCAATTCCTCCACCTCAACAGGTAGTACAACTGTCGACACTACTGCCTGGCCCAAATATAACAACTCGGTTTATTTTTACGAATTATCACTTCCTCCCAAATGGAGTGAGATCAAGCATTCTCCTCTTCACTCTGAGCTAGTTCTCTTTAACGCCGAAGACACAGCAACTCTCGAAATAACAGCAAGCAAGGATACTAGGACCATCGATGAATTTTTGGCAGTTCAGGACGAGACCAGTAAAGACATCATCAAATCTAATAAATCTACTCAAGTTAAAGTCGGTACATATGATGGATACGAGCGACAAGAGTCATGGGCGAAGGTTGGACTACAAGGGATTACCACCTATGTCAAAATCTCCGACATGCTCTACGTCTTTACTTTAACCCCAGCTGGAGGTAAAAATGCGATTACCAATGAATCAATCTTGCGCAATTATCACAATTCTCTATCTAGTTTCAGACTCACCGACATTTCCAAGCTAGGGCTAGATCTCAAAGACTACACTAGTAAAAAAGTTGAAGGTCTGGCCTTTAGTTCCTTCTCTCTTAAATATAGCCAAACATGGGTCCTATCAGAGCAGATAAAAAATAATAGTCTAGATGTTTCAATTTATCGCAATAACTACGAGCTAACTATATCCCAAAAAGCTGTGGGTGGTGCAGTTTGTCTCTTTAGTGATAGTCCAGCATTTGAAGGATCATCAGGCGACTTACGCAACAAGCAATTTGCCGAGTTTAATACAACTAGTGGCTCCACTATCCGAAGGTATTTTAATATAAATTCTGGGGAGAAGTCGACGATGTTCTTCTGCGAGAAACAAAAAGATGGTCCTTATTTCCAGACTCCGCTTACAATTGGTGGACTTGTCTACAATGTGCCAGCCAAATATGATGCCGATATCGTTAAGGAGATGGACGAAATCGTTAAATCGATTACTGTTATAGTATCCTCCCCTGCACCTGTTAGTCCATGAAATTAAGATCACTCATATTCTCATTTAAGCCGTTTTTGAGGATGATTACATACTGAAGTTATCCGCGATTGATGGGTATGCTCGTACAGATTATAAAATAATCACATCTTATCTAGGACGTGATACCATAGATCCATGATTGATATTGTCCAACCTACATCCCAGCCAACAACTTTTACCGCCGAACTAGTCAAACTCAAAACGTTAATTGATAATGCCAAACTCCCCGAAGAATTAAAAGGTAAAGCCGATGAGATGCTTGCGCGTTTGACTCGCATGGTCGACACCGGAGTCTATAGTGCCGAATATGACAGGTCAGCCCATTATATCCAGTGGATCACCAGTCTTCCCTGGAGTACCTACACGAGCGACCATTTGGATATTGTGGCAGCGCAGCAAAACATGAACAAAACTCATTATGGTATGGCAGAGCCCAAAGATCGCATGCTCGAATACTTGGCGACCATCAAGTTGCGCATGGATCAGGGTGGAGAAAAGACCGTACATGCCCCAGCCATTTTCTTGGTAGGACTCGTGGGTACCGGCAAGACCACGTTCGCGTATTCGCTTGCCGAGACCATGGGTCGTAAGTTTGCCCGCATTCCTTTTGGTGGACTCGGTAGCGCTCGAGACCTGCGTGGTAAATCTCGCTTGTTTGCCGAAGCTGAGCCAGGGGCAATTGTAAAAGCCATCAAAGACGCTGGTAGCTGGAATCCGATCATTTTACTCGATGAAATAGACCGTGTCAGCGTCGAAGAGCGAGCCGATATTATGGGTGTCTTAGTGGAACTGCTAGATCCAACCCAAAACAATCGCTTCCTAGACCACTATCTCGACTATCCTATAGACTTGTCTCAAGTCCTTTTTGTGGCCACTGCCAACAATACGACCAATGTGGCCACAGCAGTATTGGATCGTCTCGAGCTGATCCAAATGCCTAGTTATAGTGACGAAGAGAAGATCCATATCTCCCGCGAATTTCTCTTACCCAAAGCCATCAAAGACGCCGGACTTTTACCCACCCAACTGACTATTGATCCTTCCGTTTGGCCAGTAGTCGCTCGACCACTCGGATATGACGCTGGTATTCGCACCCTTCAGCGTACAATCGCCGCACTATGTCGCCGTGTTGCCCGCGAAATTGTCGAAGGCAAGACTCAACAAGTCATTGTAAGCATGGACAACTACAAACATTACATGCAGGCTTATTAAATATAAAAGGAAAATCTATGACCTTCGCTCCAACCAAACAAATCAAAATCATTCCACTCGGTGGGACTCCCAATGTCCATGACAATATGTACGTTTACGAGTCAGACAATGATATTTTTATCGTCGATTGTGGTATGGGCTTCCCCGACGAGGGTGTCTCGGGAGTTGACTTGACCATCCCCGACATAACTTATCTAAAAGACAAACAATCCAAAATTCGCGGATTTGTCGTGACCCACGGCCACGAGGATCATATCGGCGGTTTTCCTTATATTATCCCTCAGCTCAAGGAAGGCATTCCCATCTATGCCTCAAAGCTTACCGCCGGATTTATCAAAGAAAAGTTCAAGGAATTCCGCATCGATCCAAAAATTTTAAATGTCGTGAAAGATCGCCAGCCTATCATCTTGGGTGATTTTGAAATCAAAATGATCCCAGTCACTCACTCTGTTCCAGATACCAAACACTTAATTATCAAAACGCCTCTAGGCAATGTTTATCATGGCTCGGACTTTAAATTCGACTGGACCCCAGTAGGACAAGAGTTGCCCGATATTCAATCTATGACTAGAGCAGGGGCAGAGGGAGTAGTTCTCATGCTCTCCGATTGTTTGAGATCCGAAAAATCAGGATATTCACTCTCAGAAGCGATCGTAGAAGACTCATTCGAACGTGAATTTCGCGATGAGAAAAATCGGGTAGTAGTCACTACTATGTCGAGCAATATTAGCCGCATCCAACAAGCCCTCTGGGTGGCCAAACGCAACAACCGCAAGGTTTCATTTGTCGGTTTTTCGGTTGAGCGAAACGTGAAAGTAGCTACCGAGCTAGGCTTCTTAAGCGTTCCACCTCGTATCGTAGTGGATAAGCGCAAAATTAATACTCTTCCCAAAGACGAACAATGTTTAATTATTGCTGGCTCCCAGGGTCAGATGGGCTCTTCCCTTGAACGGATTGCCACTGGTGATCACCAAACTGTGAGTCTCGATCCCGGTGACAAAGTAGTTTTCTCAGCTGATCCCATTCCCGGCAATGAAAGCAATGTTTATCGTTTAGTTGATCTACTCTCAAGACACGGTATCAATGTTATCTATTCTGATATCTCTTCTGATTTGCACGTTTCCGGCCACGCTAGTTCCAAAGAAATCATGATGCTCATGGCTATGGTCAAACCCAAATTTGTCATGCCAACTGGTGGCACTCACCGCCACAATATTGCTTTTTCTAAATTAGCTGTTGAGATGGGGATCCCCATGGAGCGGGTTCTCATGCCAGAGAATCAACCCATTATTATCGAAACAGGTGGCAACGTCCATTTTGGCGAACCCATGGAATTGAAAAATGTCTACGTTGAGTCAGGCATGATCACCCAGGCTGACGAACACATTATGGATCGCAAAATGATGTTTCAAGAGGGTGTTGTAGTCGTAGTCATTTCCACCACCAAAGAGACAGGCAAGTTAGAAATTGACATTATTCCCAAAGGCATCACAACCGCAATCGATGTGAATGCGCTGATAAAAATCAAAGAAAATTTTGTCAAAAGTATGGACTCTCATGACATTACCAGAGATAGGTTGTATAGTAAAGATAGGATAGCCAAGGAAATGAGCCGATTGTTTATCGAACATATTGGTAAAAATCCGGTGGTCATCCCCATAATTATCGAGAACTAATAGGGGAATATGTCAAAACGACGTGGTAGAAGGAAAAATCCTTTCAAATTAAAACTCAAAAAAGACATTGTCTACAGCATTGTCTCAGTCTTATTTGGAACTGTTTCCCTGATTACTCTTTTATCCTTTACCAGGCAGGGGGCTTTGCTCTCCACAGTTTATTCCGTCATGTTTAGAGCTTTTGGCTGGACCATGTTTGTGGTTCCTTTTCTCTTGCTTAGTATTAGCCTCATGATGACTAGTCTCAAATGGGCCCTCGCGAGTCCTAGTTTGTTGCTTGGTGGCACACTTGTTTTTACTGGACTGCTTGGTTTAACTAGTGCTGGTACATTGGGTGTGACAATTTTTGAAGCCATTGCCATTTTTGTCACGAATCCAGGTGCCGTGATTATTTATTTGGCTGTTATGACCGTAGGTGTCATGGTGCTCACCAATACACCACTCGAAGACTTTATACTGGCCGTGGTAAAAGCCGTGACGACCATCAAAGACATCCTTTCTAGTCGCAAATCAGTCGAATCCAAATCTAAAGTTGCTGGCAATGTTCCCTACTCAGACAATCTAAAAACTAAAATTAACATTCCTGGCTTACATGAAGTCAAAGAGGAGCCCGTCATCGATGCTCACAAGCCTCTTCTAAAGAGAGAAGTGGAGCCTGATTTTGAATCTCAAATTAACACTTCAATTAATGAAGATGGCACCACCAAAATTTGGAAATATCCACCTCTTTCACTTCTCTCTAAAGACCGTGGAAGCAAGGCTGATCGTGGTGATATTAAAGAAAATGCGGCAATTATTGAGTCTACTCTCGAATCTTTTGGTATTCGTGCTAAAGTTGCCGAAGTTAATGGTGGCCCAGCCATTACTCAGTACGCTATCAAGATTGCCGAAGGCACTAAACTTTCTAAGATTAAAGCCCTTCAAACTGACTTAGCCCTAGCTCTCTCTGCTCCGACTGGGCAGATTCGTATCGAAGCTCCAATCCCAGGGCGTAACTTGGTTGGTATCGAAATTCCCAACCGTAGTCCAGAATACGTGACGCTTTACGAAATAATGAATCATCCTGACATGAAAAAAGAGAAATCTCGTTTAGCCGTTGGACTAGGGCTAGGTGTGTCAGGGGCACCTGCCATCGCCGATATCAAAAAGATGCCTCACGCTTTAGTTGCTGGTTCAACAGGATCTGGTAAATCAGTTTGTATTAACACGATCATTACGACATTATTATTCCGCAACTCACCCCAAGAACTACGATTTATTATGGTCGACCCCAAGCGGGTAGAGCTTACTGGCTACAATGGAATTCCTCATCTCTTAACTCCCGTGATTACCGACACAGAAAGAGTTCTCTCTGCACTTCAGTGGGCTACCAAAGAAATGGATCGTCGCTACAAACTGTTTGCCGAAGTCGGAGCGAGGAACATTGAAGACTATAATGAACAGTCTGGTTTTACTGCTATGGAATATATTGTCATTGTCATCGATGAGTTGGCTGATATTATGCTCCAAGCTCCATCTAAAGTTGAAGATTTGATCGTCCGATTAGCTCAAATGGCCCGTGCAACCGGAATCCATCTTATTGTCGCTACTCAACGCCCATCTGTGAACGTGATCACTGGACTTATCAAAGCCAATATCCCTACTCGCATTGCCTTCAACGTCGCCTCTATGATCGATTCTCGCGTGATCATTGATAGTCCAGGTGCCGAGAAGCTCCTAGGTAAAGGTGATATGCTTTTTGTTCCCCCTGATCGACCTCTTCCTACCCGCATTCAAGGTACTTACGTGACCAACACCGAAATCAAAGCTTTAATAGATTTCTTAAAAGCAAGTGGAGAAGAAGCTGTTCAGTACAAAGAAGAAGTGACTGAGAAATATTTAGGCGAGGAAGATGAGGGGAGTGGTAGTGCCCGTGATCCACTCTTTGAAGATGCCGCCGGTGTCGTGATTGCCGCGGGCAAAGCTTCAACTTCTTATCTCCAACGTCGTATGAGCCTAGGTTACAATCGCGCAGCCAAAATTATGGATCAACTAGAGTATGCCGGGGTGATTGGACCCGCCGAGGGCGTTAAGCCACGATCTATTTTAGTGATGAGTTTAAAAGATTTAGAAGCTAAAGAAACATAATGAAAACTCCAGGGGGACTCCTCCAAGAAAAGCGTTTATTAAAAGAATTAACCCTCGATGATGTTGCTAAAAAAACCAAAATTAAAATCGAATATTTAGAAGCTATCGAAAACTCTCATTTTGATCAGTTGCCATCATCAACCTTTGCCAAAGGATTTTTGCGTAATTATGCCACTTTCTTAGCCCTGAACCCAGACACCATTGTTGCAATGTTTCGTCGTGATTTTACACAGAATCAGAAGGGTGAAATAGTACCCCGCGGGCTTATCGAGCCAGTTGGTGGTAAGCCAAAATATTTCTCAGTTAGCGTTATTTTGATGATTATTGCCACATTTGCCTTCCTCGGTTTTCTTGGATTTCAGCTAATTAATTGGTGGAGTCTCCCCAAAATTAAACTTCTCTCACCTCAAAATGGTGATACCTACGGAGAAAAAGTTACCTTTAAAGGCACTACCGCTCAAGACGCCATCGTAATAGTGGATGGCCAGCAAGTTATTGTGGATCAAAACGGTCAGTTTACTCTAGACTTAATCTTTCCTGCTGGTACTCATTCCGTCATCATCGAAACCAAGAATCGCCAGGGTAAATACACCTTGGTCGAACGATCCTTCACTGTCTCGAAGTAAAAAATGTGTTACTATAAAAGCATGGACCTATCTCAAATAATTTTGCTCATCGTAATTGTCGTTGTTTCTATCATTCTCGTGATTATTGGCATTCAAATAATTGGACTTCTCAAGGACGCTAAAGAGACACTACGTAAAACCGACACCATCTTAGAAGATATTAGTTTTCTCTCGAGGAGTTTGACTCGTGGATCCTCAACTATTTCACATCTATTCGCCAGTTTAGAATCAGGTATGCAATTGGTTGGCATGGTTACCAAATTAGTCTCACCCAAAACCAAGAAATAATATGACAGATTGTAATTGCGGTAAATCCCACGATAGTTCCGGTTTCACGTCCGGTTTACTCCTGGGTCTAGTCCTTGGCGCTACAGGCATCCATTTTTTAAATAGTAGCGATGAAGGCAAAGAGATCTTAAAAAAACTCAAAGAAAATGCGAGTTCTACCCTCAAAGATTTAGGCGAAAACCCAGCACTAGCCGATAAAATTGCTGATTTACAAAAGACCATGGATGCCGCTCGTGCCACTATCAATACTGCCGCCGAAAAAGTGGCCACAGCCACCGAACCCACAAAATCATCCAAAAAGAATTTTTTCCAAAAAATGGGCGCCACGCTCGGCAAATAATACCCCCGCATGCTCTGATATAATCAACTCCATGAAGTCCGCTCAAATCCGTTCTAAATATCTTAAGTTCTTTGAGGCTCGTGGTCATACAATTATTCCTGCCGCTCCCATCGTGCCATTAGAAGACCCCACAACCCTATTTACTAGTTCTGGGATGCAACCACTCGTTCCTTACTTAAAAGGGGCAGTTCACCCCATGGGCACAAGATTGACTGACAGTCAGCCGAGTTTTCGCGCTGAAGATATCGAGGAAATCGGCGACAATCGCCACACTACCATGTTTGAGATGCTTGGTAACTGGAGTCTTGGGGATTATTTCAAAAAAGAGCAACTCCCTTGGTTTTATGAGTTCGTAACTACTGAGGTGGGACTGGATCCAAAACGACTCCATGTTACTTTATTTGAAGGAGAGGGAGTCATCGCCAAAGATACAGAGTCGTACGACATTTGGGTAAGTACAGGTATTGCAAAATCTCACATTCATTACTACCCAGCTAAAAAAAATTGGTGGAGCAGAGCAGGGGTGCCATCCAACATGCCTCCAGGCGAGATTGGCGGACCAGACTCAGAAATGTTCTATGACTTTGGTGAAGATCTTAAACTCCACGAAAATTCTGTGTGGAAGAGCGAAGTTTGTCATGTCAACTGTGACTGCGGACGCTACATGGAGATCGGCAACTCAGTATTTATGCAATTTGAAAAACAAGAAGACGGTAGCTTTAAGTCACTACCCAAGCAAAACGTCGATTTTGGTGGTGGATTAGAGAGGCTTGTCGCAGCTAGCAATTCTGATCGAGATGTCTTCACAATCGACATGTTCACTCCGATCATTAAAGCCATCGAAGATTCATCCGGCAAATCATATATCGGGAACGAGTCACCCATGCGTGTGATTGCCGATCATCTTCGCGCTGGCGTCTTTATGATGGCAGAGGGTCTAGAGCCCAGCAACAAAATGCAAGGCTATATCCTACGACGTCTCTTGCGTCGCGCTGCAGTCAAAGCTCGCGAGTTGGGAGCCGACGCCAAGTTTATTTTTTCCAGCAGTATCCCAGCAATTATCAAAGAATATGCTGACGCTGGCTTTGTCAGTATCGACAAAACAGATCACGTTTTAGCGATAACTGATGCCGAGCTCACCAAATTTGGCAAAGCTCTAGACAAAGGCCTCAAAGAATTTGAAAAAGTTGGCGAGGGGGAACTCAATGCCAAATTTGCCTTCAATCTTTTTCAGTCTTACGGTTTCCCCTACGAAGTCACGCAAGAATTGGCAACTAAAAAAGGCGTCAAATTAAATAAAATCGAATTCGATGCCGAACTAAACTTGCACAAATCCGAGTCTCGCACTGCCTCATCAGGCATGTTCAAAGGTGGCCTCGCCGACCACTCTGAAGTCACTACCAAGCTCCACACAGCCACTCATCTATTGCAACGCGCCATGCGCGAGGTCTTGGGTAGCGAAGTCCACCAAGCGGGGAGCAACATCACCCCCGAGCGTCTCCGCTTTGACTATACCTATGCAGGCAAACCCACCTCAGACCAGCTCTCTCAAATCGAGCACATGATCAATGAGAAAATCAAAGAAGATTTGCCAGTCACCAAAAAAATAGAAGACAAATCTGAGGCTATCAAAAGTGGCGCGATGGCATTTTTTGCCGATAAATACCCCGACAAAGTTAGTGTCTACTACATTGGCAACTACTCCAAAGAACTCTGCGGTGGGCCCCACGTGAAACGTACTGGGACAATCGGGAAAATCTCGATTTTCAAGGATGAGTCGCTAGGTAGTGGCACTCGCCGAATTTATGCTAAGCTAGAGGCATGGAACTAGGCAATTTTTTGGGCAAACTTAAAGGTCAAGGCAAAGAAGAACCCAAGAAATTCTTGGCGCTAATCTTAACTGATGAAGTTGTCCAGGCAGCTGTCTGGCACGTCGTCAATGAGAAAACCGAAATTATTGCCACCGGCACTCCGGTTGAATGGGACGGTGACACTGGCACTACCTCCGAATTAATCACTTCTGTTGATGCCACAATCTCTAGTGCAGTTGAAGGATTAGAAGACGAGCCAAATAGTATATTACTGGGCATTCCTCATAGTTGGACAGATAAGGATGGGATCCTTGGTGTCAAGCGAGAATTTATTATTAAAATTCGCAAAGAACTAGATCTCCAAGCAATAGGCTACGTTGTCATTACTGATAGTATTTTAAGTTACTTAAAAATGCAGGAGGGGACTCCCACTACTTCGATCCTGATTCAAGTCAGTCGTGACGAGCTGATCCTAGCCCTAGTTCGCTTCGGTCGCATCGAAGTCATCGAGACCATTGGTCGAAGTGACGATATTGTTGATGATGTGACAGAGGGTGTAGCTCGCTTCAAAGTTAACGACAATCTACCCTCACGCATTATTTTGTTCAACAGTATGCACAACTTAGATGAGATTATTCAGAACTTGCTCAGCATCGACTGGCAAGCCCAGTTTAATTTCCTCCATACTCCCAAGATAGAATCACTCTCCAAAGACATTGCAATTAGAGCCTTGGTTATAGGCGGAGGGAGCGAAGTAGCCAAAAGTCTCGGTTTTACTCTCGCCGACAATCCCATGCCTCAGTCAGAATCTAACCCTGAAGACCCAGAAGAAGTAGAGGAGGAATCAAGCGTTAGCGACTTGCTCTCTGCTGAGGATTTTGGCTTCACTAGTCAAGCGCAGGAGGTAGTAGTTCCCACCCCCAACATTCCTAGTCTGTCTGTAGTTCTTCCTAAAATTTCCCTCCCCAAGTTCAAACTCCCCAGCCTCAAATTTAACTTTTCTGGGATTAAATCTCATTGGTGGATCACAATAGGTGGAGTTTTGGCTCTTGGTTTGTTTGTTTTTTACTTGGTTTGGTTTTTACCTAAAGCAATAATTATTGTAAAGGTTACACCAAAACCTCTTGAAAAATCCCTAGATATTACGCTTTCTACTAAAGATTCTGCGATTGATTTTGCGGGAAAAATCGTCCCCGCTCAGGTAGAGAACGTCTCTGAAAGTAGCGAAAAAACAGTCGATACCACAGGGGTCAAAACTATCGGTGATCCTGCCAAGGGGGCAGTCACGATTTATAATCGCACAACTTCTGTAAAGACTTTTGCCAAAGGTACCACGCTTGTTTCAGGATCACTTAAATTTACCTTAGATTCTGACATAACTGTTGCAAGTAAATCAGCTGGATCTGACTACGTTGATGTTCCTGGCAAATCGAGTGTTGATATTACATCATCAACCATTGGAACTGAAAGTAATTTATCTGCCCTTACCGAACTCACGATTGCGAGCTTTGGCAAAGATAGTTACGTTGCCAAAAACGATGCATCGCTATCTGGTGGTACTTCTCAAGAGGTAAAAGTTGCCAGCAAGGAAGATCAGGTAGATTTATCCAAGTCTCTTACCAATGAAATCTTGTTAGCTCTAGAGGTAAAATCCAAAGGTAGTAGCACTGTTGGCACGGCCGTTTATTTGATTCCAGATTCAGCGAAAGTCGCAGATTCCAAGTATTCGCTCAAAATCGGAGAAACAGGCAAATCTTTAACTGCTAGTCTAACGATCAAAGCCACGGTTCTCAGGTACAAGACTGATGATGTTACCACTCTAGTCAATTCCGAAATAGACCAGGCCGTCCCAGCTGGCTATGTGCGTGCAGGACTGCCCTCAACCGTAGATTTAACCGCCAGTGATGTGAGCGAAGACGAGTCAGAGGTCAAAGGCAACGCCAAGGTTAGTGTGGCTCTTCTACCCGTAATCGACAATCCTATGGTTAAATCACTCATCAAAGGTAAATCAGCTAGTCTGATCGAGAGTCGACTGGTGACCGCTATTCCTGGTTATAGTAGTGCAGTAGTTCAATTTACTCCTCGCTGGTATCCAACTAGGTTCAAAGTTGTTCCCCACAACTCAAGCAATATCACGATTTCGCTAAGTCCCTCCCTATGACATATCGTTATGTTAAAGCTCCACCAGGTTATATTCTCGAGAAGCCTTTAAGTTTTAGTCGTAAACTTAAATATTCTTTTTCTTTAATGTTGATCACTCTTGGAATTGCTACCTTTACCACTGTGGCGTATCCACTCATTAGTTACCAGATTAACCTCGCTCCTGGATTTCAAAAAAATACACTTTCTTCCCCCCTTACTCCCGTGGCAGTTGCAACCAAAGATCTTGTCACCCATACTATAAAAAAAGCCGAGGCAAACTCCAATAACCCTACTTTCGTTAATGAAGTAGTCAATACCTCATTTGATTATACCGACGCCTCAAGTTGGTTCTCAGGATCACAAAAAATTAAAGAAGCGACTGAGTACGCAGTTTATACCCTTTCAATTCCCAAGCTCGGCATTGATCACGCGGTAGTTCGCTCAGATCATACCGATCTCAAACAGTCTCTGATTCAATATCCAGGCACAGCTTTGCCAGGTAATCTCGGTAATACGGTTATTTTTGGTCACTCAGTACTTCCACAATTTTTTAATCCACAAAACTATTTGACCATTTTCTCGACACTGCACACTTTAAAGCCAGGAGATACTATGGAAGTTACTGCAGATGGGGCGACTTTTACGTATAAAATTACTGAAATGTATGAAGCCATGCCTGACGACTTGTCACCCCTAGCCCAGGTTTATAATAACCGCTACATGACCCTTATCACTTGCACTCCTCCAGGTACTTACTTAAGACGTTTAATTATTAAAGCATACATCATATGACCAAATATTTAGGTATTGATTATGGTCTGTCACATGTAGGCATCGCAACTTCAGAACATACTCTCGCCACTCCACTCAAGTCATTAAGAAACAATCCAAATCTCATCAACAGACTGGTAGACATCATTAGATCCGAGGGTATTGAGTTGGTAGTTTGCGGTATTCCAGAGGGGAAACTAGCTCCAGTTATTGAGCTCTTTGCCATCAATTTGCGTCTCGCTGCTGGTGTTCCCGTCGATCTTCATTTAGAAACACTCACTACTCAGGAGGCTGTTCAAAAACTCAGGGAGGGTGGGGCTAGTCGTGCCAAACGCAAAGATGATCATGCCTATGCAGCTTGTTTGATCATCGAGGATTACTTAGAACTTCATAATAGTGTAAACTAAGGATATGTTCAAAAATGTTATTGCTCCGATCCAATCTTGGTTGCTAGGCAAGGGTCAGTGTGTCGGCTGTGGAATGCCACTCTCCAAGGGAGTTCATCTTAATAAAGATAAGAGTAGTGAAAAAGTTACATGCAAATGTGGACGCATCTTTATCTATGACAAGAACGGCAAAACATACCGTCGTGCCTTATTTAGCGAAGTTTAGTTTTCTCGCTTTTTTAATCGCCGGTTTTTATTTTTACACATTAAGCAAGCCAGTTTCATCTGTGACTGAATATAGATCCTTCGAAATAGTCAAAGGTCAAAGCGTGAGGTCTGTCGCTAGTTCTCTCAAATCCGCTGGGCTTATCAAGTCACCACTATACTTTCGCTATATTGTGAGACAGAAAAATCTTACTATCCAGGCTGGTATTTTTCAAATCAGCACTTCTAGCGCACTCAGAGAAATTGCAAACACTCTCACTAAAGGCGTTACCCCAGACGTCAAGCTCACGATTCCAGAGGGTTTCCGTAGCGAGCAGATTGCAGAGACAGCAGGTATTCCAATCAAAGAATTCTTAGTTGCCGCTAAAGGCTTAGAGGGTCAATTGTTCCCCGACACCTATTTTATTAAAAAGGGGATCACTGCTCCTGAGATTGTTGCCATCATGCACGACAATTTCATCAAGAAAACTGGGACTGTCGACAAATCTACTTTAATTTTAGCATCGCTCGTCGAGCGTGAGACCAAAGGGGATAGCGAAAAACCCATCGTGGCTGGGATTTTAAAGAAACGCTTAGCCACTGGCTGGGCACTAGAGCTCGATGCTACAGTGCAATATTTCCTAGGAAAGCCTGGTAATTGGTGGGCCAACACTACACTACTGGATCGCAAGATTGCCTCTCCATACAATACCTATCTTCATACTGGCTTGCCTCCCTCACCAATTGGTAATCCTGGTTTATCTAGTATTAAAGCCGTGCAAAATGCCGTAGATTCCCCCTACTGGTTCTACCTACATGACCGCGAGGGCAATATCCGCTATGGCTCCACACTCGAAGAACATAATCAAAATATCGCAAGATACATTAGGTCTTGACGTACTCCTCTAGGTATGTTTAAATACGCTCTTGCCCGTAGTGCGTTGTTGGGCGTACAACTAAAATAGTACGTCCAATTTTATATTTGTGGCTATACAGAGAGAGGGATCAACTCCATGACACAGAAGAAGCGATTATATTGGGGAAACGAGAATTTAAATTTACCATCTCTCGACTTAACCCTAGTTCAACGTGAATCATACGAGCAATTCCTAAACAAAGACCTACAAAAGTATCTCAAAGAAATTAGTCCCATTGACGATTTTACGGGAAAAACCTGGGAACTCTCCTTTGGTGCCCATTACTTTGAGGCTCCAAAACTTACTCCTGATGAAGCTGTTAAAAAAGGTCTAACCTACGACATTCCTCTCCGTGTCAAAGTCAAACTCATCAACAAGATTACTGGCGACGAGACTGAACAGGATGTCTTCTTAGGTGATCTACCCAAGATGACAGGGCGAGGCACCTTCATCGTTTCCGGTATCGAACGTGCTGTTGTTAATCAGCTCGTTAGAGCACCTGGGGCTTTCTTTGCAGGATCCATTGATCCAACCACTGGTCGTGTTTTATACACCGCCGAACTCCGTCCTATGCGAGGTAGTTGGCTCGAATTATCCGTGGGCAAGAACGACGTGCTTACAGCCAAAATTGACCGCCATCGCAAATTCTATGTCACCACCTTGCTTCGTGCCTTAGGTATCGAAGATGAAGAAGAAATTAAAGCCTTGTTCAAAGATGTCGACACCAATGTCGATCACCAATATATTTTTGCTACCTTAGCCAAAGATCCCAACAAAACTCAATCCGAGGCTCTTCTTGATCTCTACGACAAAGTTAGACCAGGTGAGCCAGCCGTACTCGAAAATGCCAAAAATCTCTTCTTCCAGAGCTTTTTTGATCCACGTCGCTATGACTTGGACAAAGTTGGTCGCTACAAACTCAACAAAAAATTGGGTCTTGATGTAGAAAACAAACCAGACAACCAAGTACTTCAAAAAGCTGATCTAGTTGCAATCATTAAATATCTAATTGGTCTTCAAAATGGAGTCGGTTCAGTTGATGATATCGATCACTTAAGTAATCGCCGAGTTCGTCGTGTTGGTGAGCTCCTTGGTGCGACTGCTTTCCGCATTGGTTTGCTACGCTTAGAACGCTCGATTAAAGAAAAAATGTCACTTGTTAAACCAGAGGATTCAGTTACTCCCGTCCAGCTCATTAATGCTAGACCTGTGATTGCTACTATCTCTGAGTTCTTCCGTCGCAATAGACTATCTACCATTCTTGATCAAACCAATCCTTTAGCAGAAATTGACAACTTACGTCGTCTCTCGGTTATGGGTACAGGAGGTGTCACCCGTGAACGCGCTAGTTTCTCTATGCGTGATATCAATGCTTCCCAGTACGGTCGCATCTGTCCCGTCAGATCCCCCGAAGGTCCAAACATTGGTCTAGTTACTTATTTGTCTCTTTATACTCGCATCAACCAGTTTGGATTCCTCGAGTCACCCTACCGCAAAGTCACCTCAGTGAAAAAAGGCGGCAAGACTGTCATGAACGTTTCTCAGGATATCACCTACCTACCTCCTGATGACGAGCAAAACTACTACATCACCCACGCTGGTATCGAGATGGACGAAAATGGCAACATCATTCCTTCCTGGGTTCCCGCTCGCTATAACGGTAACTTTATTGAAGTTCCCGTTGAGCAAGTTCAATATATCGATGTAGTTCCACGCCAAGTGGTTGGTACTTCCGCCTCTCTAATTCCCTTTATCGCTCACGATGAAGCTAACCGCGCTTTGATGGGTACCCACATGCAATGTCAAGCTGTCCCATTGATTCATCCACAGTCTCCTGTAGTTGGAACAGGTATGGAGGGTGCAGTTGCCGAGTCCATGGGATGGGTCGTTAAATCTGATTTTGGCGGAACTGTCCTCTCAGTTGATGCCAACTCAATCGTCCTCGAGGTCGACAAAGCTGATCAATCCGCTGCCAAAGAGTTCTATGCCAATTCACTCAACGAACATGCCTCATATGATCGTGGCATTGTTACCTATACTTTAATGAAGTTCCATCGGACCTCCAACTCAACTTGCTACAACCAAAAGCCAGTTATTACTGTCGCCTCCAAAGTTAAAAAAGGCGACCTCTTAATTGATGGACCAGCCTCTGATGGTGGAGAGCTTTCTCTCGGCCGTAACTTAGTTATCGCTTACGCCTCCTTTATGGGCTTAGGATACGAAGACGCTATCATCGTTTCCGACAAACTAGTGAAAGAAGATGTTTTGACCTCTATTCATATTAATGAATACGAAGCCGACATCATGGACACTAAATTAGGTGCTGAAGAGCTAACTCGCGATATTCCCAATGTCTCCGAAAATGATCTTCGTAATCTGGGTAACGACGGCATAGTCTTTGTCGGAGCCGAAGTCACGGGCAACGATATCTTAGTCGGTAAAATTGCTCCTAAAGGCGAAACTGAATTAACTGCCGAAGAGAGATTGCTCCGCGCTATCTTTGGTGAAAAAGCCAGAGAAGTCAGAGATACCTCACTCCGCATGTCAAATGGTGAATCCGGTACAGTTATCGAAGTCTCAACCCTTGATCGTGAAGAAGGTGACGAGCTCGATCCTGGTGTATTAAAGACAGTAACTGTCAAAGTCGCCCAGATCCGCAAAGTGACTGTTGGTGACAAGCTCGCCGGTCGCCACGGTAACAAGGGTGTTATCTCCCGCATTATCCCAACTGCCGATATGCCATATCTGTTGGACGGCACTCCCATCGACATCATCATTTCGCCTCTTTCTGTCTTGGCTCGTATGAACTTGGGTCAACTCCTGGAAGCTCATTTGGGTTGGGCAGCCAACAAACTTGGCTACAAGGTAGCTCTCCCAGTTTTTGAGCCACTTGATGAGTCCGTGATCGAAGAACAACTCAAGAAAGCTGGATTACCAACAGATGGTAAAGCTATCCTCTACGATGGTAGAACTGGTCTTCCTTTTGACAACCCCACCACCGTTGGCATCGGCTATATTCTGAAACTCATCCACATGGTTGAGGATAAGACTCACGCTCGCTCAACTGGACCATATTCCTTAGTTACTCAACAGCCACTTGGTGGAAAAGCCCAAATGGGTGGACAACGTCTTGGAGAAATGGAAGTTTGGGCCCTCGAAGCTCATCGTGCTGCTCATGTTCTTCAAGAAATGCTCACTATTAAGTCAGATGACTTGGTTGGTCGCGCCAAAGCCTTTGAAGCTATCGTTAAAGGCACCCCAATTCCTGAGTCAACTGTTCCAGAGTCCTTCAAAGTTCTCTTGAAAGAGCTGAACTCACTCGGACTTGATGTGATCCCCGTAGATCCTAAGGAGGTCTTAGTAGCTGACGAGTCTGTTGAAGAACTCGAAAAAGACAAAGTCATTTTGGCCGACGACGCTATGGCTTTACCCGATGACACTGATCTACCCTCAGATGACGCGGTTGTCACACCAGTTGCAAGTGACGACGATGATTTAGATGAAATCGAAGAACCATCTGATGAAGAATTGAAAAAAACCGAAGGGGAGGCTTAATCCATGACAAAAAACATTCTTGACTTTAAAGGTCTCAAGATCTCTATTGCCTCACCCGACACCGTTCGTGGCTGGTCATTTGGTGAAGTAACCAAACCAGAAACCATCAACTACCGCACCCTTAAACCAGAAAAAGATGGTTTATTCTGTGAACGTATTTTTGGGCCAACCAAAGATTACGAATGTTACTGTGGTAAATACAAGCGTATTCGTTATCGCGGTATTGTCTGTGATAAATGTGGCGTCGAAGTTACCCAAGCTCGAGTTCGTCGCGAACGCATGGGTCACATCAATCTTGCAGCCCCAGTAGCTCATATTTGGTACTTCAAGGGCGCGCCAAGCAAATTGTCACTCCTTATGAACGTTGCCCCAAAGGCTCTCTCCGCTGTTGTTTATTTTGCTAAGTATCTAGTTCTCGCCGTTGACAAAGACGCAAAAGCCAAAGTGATCGAGTCTTTAAACACTCGCCATGCTTCTGATTTAGCCGAGCTTGAAGAAAAGATCAAAGTCGATATGCAAAAGGTTAAGGACTCCCTTAGCGAAAAGCCAACCGAACGCCAGACCAATAGTGCCAAAAAAACTATCGAAACTTTGCGTGAGAGTCTTGTAATCGACAAGGATTCATTGAGCGAAATCTATAAAACCGTGATCAGTATGGCCAAACGTATCGTCCCAGGAACAGTCATGGCAGAAGATGAATACCTAAAACTCGATGAATATGAGGCAATCAATCATTTAAAAGTTGGTATGGGTGCAGAGGCTATCCTCGACTATCTTGAAACTATTGATATTCAAAAACTCTCCAAAGAGATCCGTCAGGAACTCAAGGAAGAGGGTACTGCTAGTTTAAAACGAACCAAATTAAGTAAGCGTTTGAAAGTCGTCAATGGCTTAAAGAACGCGGGTCTTGCTCCTTCGTGGATGGTGCTTAAAGTTCTTCCTGTTTTACCTCCAGAACTACGTCCCATGGTGCAACTCTCTGGTGGTCGTTTCGCATCTTCTGATTTAAACGATCTCTATCGCCGTGTCATTAATCGCAATAACCGCTTGAAGCACTTGATCGATTTAGGAGCTCCAGAAATTATTTTACGCAATGAGAAACGCATGCTTCAAGAAGCAGTTGATTCTTTAATTGACGCATCCCAAGCCAAAACTACCCGTAGAAGAGTAGTCAAGCCACTTCGTTCCCTCTCTGACATGCTTTCAGGTAAGCAGGGTCGTTTCCGTCAGAACTTACTCGGCAAACGCGTCGACTATTCCGGTCGCTCAGTTATCGTTGTAGGTCCAGAGCTCAAGCTTTCTCAGTGTGGTATTCCTAAAGATATGGCTCTTGAAATGTTTAAACCTTACGTTCTTCGTGAGCTTATCGCCGAGGGTACCGCTCCAAACGTCAAATCAGCCAAGCACGCCATTGAACGCAAAGATCCTCTAGTTTTTGACATCTTGGAACGCATCACCAAAGACCACCCAGTCTTGCTAAACCGTGCTCCAACACTTCACAAACTCGGTATTCAAGCCTTCTATCCAGTCTTGATCGAAGGTAATGCTATCCAACTCCACCCCTGTGTCTGTGCTGGATATAACGCTGACTTTGATGGAGATCAAATGGCTGTTCACGTCCCGCTCTCAGAAACTGCCATTGAAGATGCCAAGACTCGTATGATGGCCAAGAATAATCTGCTTAAGCCAGCCAATGGTAGTCCAATTACCGTTCCTAACAAAGAAATGGCTCTTGGTTGTTACTACTTAACTAGTTTCAACCCAGATATGAAACTTACAAATACTATCTATGGTGACGCGGAGCAATCATATGCCGCACGTGAAGCAGGTCAAATCAACTTGAGACAACCAATTAGTGTTCGTGTAAACGGCATCATTATTGTTACTTCAGTTGGTCGTTTGATTTTTAACGAAGCCTTGCCTGTTGAGCTTCGCTTTATCAACGAAGCTGTCAACGCCAAGCGTATCACCGATTTGATCCGCGAAGCTATCCGCGTGCTTGATAATGATTCTGTTGCTGATTTGGTAGATAAAATCAAATCCATCGGATTTGAATACTTAACTACTTCCGGTCTCTCTGTTGCTGTTGCCGACAATATCATGATTCCTGAAAAAGCTCTCATGATCAAAGATGCTGACGCCAGAGTTAACGAGATTTTAGAAACTTTCAACCAAGGCTTAATTACGCAAGAAGAAAAGCGTCGCTTATCTTTTGAAGTTTGGATGGAAACGACAGAATCCATCGCCACTGCTACTTGGGAGAAATTTGACGAACGCAACGCCGTCAAGATTATCATTGATTCAGGTGGTACTCGTGCCTCTCGCGATCAAGTCAAACAATTGTCCGCTATGCGTGGACTAGTCGTTGATCCCTTGGGTAAGATTGTGGAAATGCCAACCAAATCTAACTTCCGTGAAGGTCTCTCAATCTTTGAATATGTGACCTCGGCTCGTGGATCACGCAAAGGTCTAACTGACTCAGCTCTAAAGACAGCTGACGCTGGTTACTTAACTCGTCGTTTAGTAGACGTCTCACACACCTCTATCATCCGCGAGGAAGACTGTGGAACCACTGAGTCACTAAATATTCCATCAACCGGAATTCGTGGCAAGCACTTCGTCAAGCGTGTCCTTGGTCGTGTTGTGGCTGAGTCTATAAAAGATCCCAAGTCCAAAGCCGTTCTCATCAAAAAAGGCGAGATCATCGACGACGAAATCGGTGAAAAGATTTTTGCATCTGATGTTGAATCTATCGAAATTCGTTCACCTCTAACCTGTAAAGCTCGCTATGGACTTTGTGCAGCCTGTTATGGTTGGGACTTTGGAACTCGTAAATTGGTCGAGCTAGGCTCGCCTGTTGGTGTGATCGCAGCTCAATCAATTGGAGAACCAGGTACTCAGCTAACCATGCGTGTCAAACACGCTGGTGGTATCGTTGGACTTGACGTGACTCAAGGTTTACCTCGTGTAGAAGAGCTTTTTGAGGCCAGAAACCCCAAAGTTGCTTCACCTCTTGCTGGTATCTCTGGTAAGGTCAGTATCGAAGAAGCTGCTGATGGTGCTAAAGTTACGATTACCTCTACCAGTAATCCAGATATTAAAGAAGACCATTTCGTCCCCGCTACCTTAACTCTTGCTGTTAAAGACAAGGATATGATTGCATCTGGGTTCCCACTCTCTAATGGTCCACAAAATATCCAAGAAGTTCTGCGAGTCCGTGGTATCCGCGATGCTCAAATTTACTTGATCCAAGAGATCCAAGCAGTGTATGAGTCTCAAGGTATTCCCATCTCTGATAAACACTTCGAAGTTGTGGTTCGCGAAATGACCAGCAAGGTCAAGATCGAAGAATCCGGCGATACAGCGCTAATTGGCGGCGAAATCGTTGATCGCTTTGCCTTTGATACGGGCAATGAATCTACCCTCGCTGAAGGTGGAGAGCCAGCAACTGCTGTCTCAGTCATGCTTGGTGTAACACGTGCAGCCTTGCACACCCACTCTTGGTTATCCGCTGCCTCATTCGAGCAGACCACTAATGTTCTTAGTGAAGCTGCCCTAGAAGGCAAGGAAGATCCATTGTTTGGTCTCAAAGAAAATGTCATCATTGGTCGCCTAATTCCCACAAATCCAGAGAGAGCTGTGATACAATAGCGAAACATTATGCCAACAGTTAATCAATTAGTCCGGTTCGGACGAGCCAACAAAGCCAAGAAGAAGCAAGGTAACGCGCTTCGTAAAGGTTATAACGCCACTAAGAGGAAGATGGTCGAATACGCTTCTCCTCAAAAACGTGGTGTTTGTATTATCGTCAAAACCATGACTCCTAAAAAGCCTAACTCTGCCCTACGTAAAGTAGCTCGGGTTAGACTCTCAAACAAGCAAGAAGTCACCGCCTACATCATGGGTGAGGGTCACAACTTGGCCGAACACTCAGTTGTCTTGGTTCGCGGCGGCCGGGTCAAAGATTTACCAGGTGTGAAATATCACATCGTTCGTGGTAAATACGATACTGCCGGTGTCGAGAAGCGTATGACTTCACGTTCTAAATATGGTACAAAGAGGCCAAAAGCCAAATAAAAGGAAAATATGCGCGCAAAATCTGCTGGTATCAAAAGAGTCGATGGAGATGTTAAATACAATTCACTCGAAGTAGCCAAACTCATTAATCGCGCCATGATGGATGGTAAGAAAATCGTTGCTGAAAAGCAGATTTACAAAGCCATGGATATCATTGCTGAGAAAACTGGTGCCAAAGCTCTTGATGTTTTAATGACTGCTCTAAATAACATCAAACCCAAAACAGAGGTTCGCTCACGTCGTATTGGTGGGGCAGCCTACCAAGTCCCTATGCCTGTTTCTCCTCGTCGTCAATTCTCACTCTCGATCCGTTGGTTAATCGAGTTCTCCAACAAACGCTCTAACTCAGAATATCATACTTACGGTGAGAAATTAGCCGCCGAAATTATGGATGCCTACAATGGGGCTGGCGCCACTATCAAGAAACGTGATGACGTTCACCGCATGGCTGATGCCAACAAAGCCTTCGCTCACTTCCGCTGGTAGCCTATCTCTGCACCAACGACAAAATAAGTCCCACGACAATCGAAACAACAATCATGACTCCCATTCCTAGGGTCAAAATAATCCCAAGTGTCGACAACAACCACAAGATAAAGAATGTCCAAAGCATCTGACGAAAAGGGGAGCCCAGTGATGTCCCAAGCCAAATCAAAATCCCCAAAATCAACAATCTTTGTATAGTGATCTGATATCCCAGAATTGAGAAAACAGGGAAATACGGCATCGTAAACCAGGGTATGTTAATCACTCCCAGCAACCAAAATCCAATCACAATTGCAATTATTTCGGCCATTGCTACATGTTATCACGCTCGCAGTTTTTCCATCAAAATTGCGTAAAAACGTAAGTTGTGAATTGTAGCTAATCGAAGAACTCGCTCGTCCCTGGCTCTCCACATCTTCGCAAATTCCGCGCGGGTGAGAGTTGTGCATAGCTCACAATCACAGGCAGGAGAAACAGGTATTTTTTCTTCGAGGTGGAGAGCTTGCCTTGGATTATAAAATTCATAAAAACTTTCTTTGCGAACATTTATTTTTTCCATACTCTCCGCCGTATAAACGTAAAGTCGTCCGTGCCGTGCGTCGCGGGTAGGCAGGACACAGTCAAAAATCTGCCATCCCAAATTGACACATTTCACGATATCATCTGGTTTGCCGATCCCCAAGCCGTAAAGGACTGTGTCTTTGGGTAAATTATCCGCCAGGAATTTGGCCATTTCCTCATCAAATTTTCCGTTCTTCATCGGGAATCCGCCATATCCATACCCATCAAATCCAATTTCGGTAAGTTCTTTTATACTTCTCAGTCGCAAGTCATTGTATCCCCCCCCTTGTACCACCCCAATCAAATATGGTCTCCGTTCCCGTAGTTCCGAACCTTGCGATTTCACGAATTCCTCCTTACATCTCCTCGCCCACAAAGTCGTCCGTCTCACCGTCTCCTCGGCCTCTTCGTAGGTAGCCTCCGGCGGGGTAAAGTCATCAAGCACCACCATCAAGTCGGTTCCCATCGTCATTTGGTAGAGAATCGAGTCTTCGGGGCTAAAGTGGTGGTCGACATCATCGAGTGTAAAAGTGACTCCTTCATCAGTTACTGTGCTATTCCCTCCATATTTTTTGGCGATCGACATCACCTGAAATCCTCCCGAATCAGAAATCATTGCGCCGTCCCAGCCAAGATATTCATGGATTCCACCCGCTTCGATTGTTTTTTCTGTTCCCACAAGCCTTAATAGATGAAAAGTATTGACCAGTATCCCTGGGAGTTCGACTTTTTTCACGTCCGCAAAGCTCAGTTGTCGCACCTCTCCCCTCGTAGCGTCAGGAAAGAATAGGGGGTATGGCAGTGTCCGTCCGTCCAGTAATTTAAAGTTATCTTGCATCCCGTGATTATACCTTCTCGTAGAGGCAGGTCATTGATCTGTCCCAAAAACAAAAATTACAAGGTTACGAACCTTGTTTTCCCGTACTCACTTGACATTCTCTCTCTCGATAATGCTCTTTAGATACTAAAGTAGGCAAATATGTTCCCTGAGAATGACAAATCGCTCGCTCCTGAATCTGATAGTTTGGTGTCACTCGTTCCTCGAATAGGAATTATTTACGTACAGGAGGGCAAACCAACCGAATCAGAAATGCAAGCTTTTGTTAAATCAATGGCGGGGATATTACCTTCAGGACTTGCTTTAGTTCTAACAAAAAATTTTCATCTGCCCTAGTGGCAAAATTCACTCGACTAGGGTACAATACCTTTTGCCTCATTTTCATGAGTTAATATTTATTTGATATTCGGAATTAAAGCATATGGCCATCGTCAAAACTCAAGATCGTCAGCTCGCCATGGACAAGATCCGCAATATCGGTATCATCGCTCACATTGACGCCGGCAAAACAACTACCTCTGAGCGTATTCTTTTCTACACTGGCAAATCCTACAAGATTGGTGATATCGACGACGGCAATACCCAGATGGACTGGATGGAGCAAGAGAAAGAGCGTGGTATCACGATCGTCTCTGCCGCTACCACTACTTTCTGGACCCCCAAACTCCCCAAATCCCTCTTCACCGACCAACATCGCATCAATTTAATCGACACTCCAGGACATGTCGATTTTACCGCCGAAGTCGAGCGTTCACTCCGCGTCCTTGATGGTGGCGTGACTGTGCTTGATGCCGAAGAAGGTGTCCAATCCCAATCCGAAACAGTTTGGCGCCAAGCTGATAAATATAAAGTACCTCGTATCTGTTTCGTCAACAAAATGGACAAAATGGGTGCCGATTTCAAACACACACTCAAAGACGTCGAAGAAAAACTCGGTGCCAAGACTGCAATCGTTACCTATCCAATCGGTGCCGAAAACACTTTCAAAGGTGTTGTCATGTTGCTCGAGGAGCAATCAGTTATCTGGATGGGCGATGAAACGGGGGCCAAATACGAAGTGGGAGAGATCCCTGCTGACATGGTCGAAGAAATCGCGATCGAACGTGCCAGACTCATCGAACAAATCTGTGAAACTGACGATGCCTTACTTGAGAAATACTTAAATGGCGAAATCCCCACTTTGGTCGAGCTCAAGAAAGCCCTCCGCGCTGCCACCATCGCCTACAAGCTCGTACCCATGTATTGTGGAACATCTCTTCGCAACAAAGGTGTCCAGCCCTTACTTGATGGTGTCGTCGATTACTTACCTTCACCTCTTGATGTTCCCCCCGCCGAAGGCAAAATTCCCGGAACCGACGAAGTAGCTACTCGCCGTCCAGATGAGAAAGAACCATTTGCAGGTCTTTCCTTCAAGATCCAAGCTGATCCCCACATCGGCAAATTAACTTATCTTCGCGTCTATTCTGGCAAGATCACTAGTGGTTCCTACATTTACAACGCCACTCGTGACAAAACTGAACGCGTTGGACGTCTCGTACTCATGCACGCCAACGACCGTGAAGAAGTCCCATTTGCACAAGCGGGTGAAATAGTTGGAGTCGTCGGAATGAAAGACACTCGTACTGGGGACACTCTCTGTGATCCAGATCACCCAATTATGCTCGAAGGCATTTCCTTTGCCGAACCTGTAATCTCCTTGTCCATCGAACCCAAAACCAAAGTTGATCAAGAAAAAATGGGCATGGCCCTAGCGCGTCTTGCCGAAGAAGATCCAACCTTCAAAATTCGCACTAATCAGGAAACTGGTCAAACCCTGATTGCTGGTATGGGTGAACTTCACCTAGAAATCATCGTTGATCGCATGAAACGCGAGTTTAGTGTAGAAGCCAACGTCGGCAACCCACAGGTTGCTTATCGTGAAACCATTACCGCTGACGCCCAAGCAGAGGGTAAATACATCAAGCAATCAGGTGGTCGTGGTCAATATGGACACTGTTTACTGCGGATCAAACCGCTTCCTCGTGGAGAAGGTGTTAAATTTGTCAACGCCATCGTTGGTGGCTCGATTCCCAAAGAATTCATTGCTCCAGTTGAAAAAGGTGTTAGAGAGGCTCTCGATAACGGTATTATTGCTGGATTCAACATGGTTGATATCGAAGTTACTCTTTATGATGGTTCCTTCCATGATGTCGACTCGAGTGAAATTGCTTTTAAGATTGCCGGCTCCATGGCTATTCAGTCCGCTGTTCGCCAGGCCACCCCGATCATTTTAGAGCCAATCATGAAGCTCGAGATTACGACTCCTGAGGAATTCATGGGAGACGTGATTGGAGATATATCTAGTAAGCGTGGTCAGGTCTTAGGTACCAGCCAGCGTGGTAATGTTCGCGTGATCAACGCCATCGTTCCCTTGTCTGAGCTAAGTCGCTATGTTACAATACTCAGAAGCATGACCCAGGGTCGAGCCAGTTCCTATATGGAAATGTCTCATTACGAACAAGTCCCGAGCAACATTGCTGAAAAAATTATTAATAAGGAAAATAAATAAGGAGCACTAATATGGCAGACGCCGCTAAATACGTTCGCACTAAACCACATATCAACATTGGAACGATTGGTCACGTCGATCATGGTAAGACTACCCTTACTGCTGCCATTACGCACGTCCTCGCCAAAAAAGGCCTTGCTGTCGAAAAATCTTACGCTGATATCGACTCCGCTCCAGAAGAAAGACAACGTGGTGTTACCATTAATCTTTCTCATCAGGAATACGAGACCGAAGTGCGCCATTACGCTCACATTGACGCTCCAGGACACGCTGACTACATCAAGAACATGATCACTGGTGCCGCCCAAATGGATGGTGCTATCTTGGTCGTAGCTGCAACTGATGGTCCAATGCCCCAAACTCGCGAACACATTCTCTTGGCTCACCAAGTCAACGTTCCCAAACTAGTTGTCGCACTCAACAAGTGCGATATGGTTGACGACGCTGAGCTTCTTGATCTAGTTGAGATGGAAATTCGCGATCTCTTGACCAAATATCACTATCCAGGAGACGAAATCCCCATTGTTCGTGTTTCAGCTCTTAAAGCCATGGAAGGTGATCCAGTCTGGGAAGCCAAGATTCAAGAGCTCATGGACAAAGTTGACGAGTACATCCCAACTCCAGAACGTCCACTTGATAAGCCTTTCATGATGGCAGTTGAAGACGTTTTCTCGATCAAAGGTCGCGGAACTGTCGCAACTGGAAAAATCGACCGCGGTATTGCCAAGGTCGGCGAAGAAATGGAAATTATCGGCATGGGTAAAGACAAAAAAACTGTCATTACTGGTGTCGAAATGTTCCGTAAACAACTCGAAGAGGGTCAAGCTGGCGACAATGTCGGTCTCTTGCTTCGTGGTGTTGAAAAAGACGATATCGAACGCGGTCAAGTTATTGCCAAACCAGGCAGTATCAAGCCCCACACCGATTTTGAAGCTGAAGTTTATGTTTTAACCAAAGAAGAGGGTGGACGTCATACTCCATTCTTCTCCGGTTATAAACCTCAGTTCTATCTTCGTACCACAGATGTGACTGGTGACATCAAACTCCCAGAAGGAGTAGAGATGGTTATGCCTGGCGACAATGCCAAGATGACTGTTTCCTTGATCGTTCCAGTTGCTATGGAAGAAGGCTTAAACTTTGCTATCCGCGAAGGTGGCAAGACCGTCGGCGCTGGTGTCATTACTAAAATTTTGGCCGATGCCAAACCAGAAGCTAAAAAGAAATAAGTATTTATTACTTGTAGCTCATGGGCTTACCCCATAGAGCACAGGTGAGTCCCGCCTAGGCGGGACTCACTTTGATATTTAAGGAAACAATATGGCAACACAACGAATCAGAGTAAAGCTTAAATCATTTGACCATCGCGTCATTGATGAAGCTGCTCAAAAAATCGTCGACACCGCAGTTGCAACCGGTGCTAGTATTGTCGGACCCGTTCCTTTACCTACTCGTCGTAAGCTTATGGTCGTTTTAACTTCTCCTCACGTCGACAAAAACGCCCGTGAACACTTCCAGATCTTAACTCACAAACGTTTAATTGATATCGAAAATCCAACCGGAAAAACTATTGATTCGCTCATGCACCTTGAGCTACCAGCAGGAGTAGGCATCGAAGTAAAGATGTAATCATTCTATGACAAACGTAATATACGGTAAAAAAATCATGATGGGAGAAGCTTATATCGGCGACACTCGTCGTGGTGTGACCAAAATTGCTCTTTATCCTATGGCTGTTTCTCAGGTTAAGTCAATTGAGAAAGATGGCTATCAAGCTATTCAAGTAGGTTTTGGTGCTCCCAAGAAACACACCAAACGTAAAGTTAACAAAAACCGCGAAATTGCGTTTGCAGATGGTCTTGAGGTTGGTTCCGTGATCAATCCTAAGGATGTAGTTTCTGTTGGTGCTATTTGTGATATCCAAGGTACTTCCAAAGGCAAGGGTTTTGCTGGCGTAGTTAAACGCTGGAACTTTGCTGGTGGTCCTCGTACTCACGGTCAATCTGATCGTCTTCGTGCTCCAGGATCAATCGGTCAGGGAACTACTCCAGGTCGTGTCCATAAAGGCAAAAAAATGCCAGGTCGGATGGGTTCTGATACCGTTACTACCAAAAAATCTATGATTGTCGCCTTCGACGACTCAACAAACATTATTTGGGTAACTGGTCCAGTTCCCGGAAGTCGTCACTCCCTCGTTCGTCTTGCTGTTACTTCAAATCAAGATGGAGTTGATCTATCCTATCTAACCGGTGGACTTCCAGTCAAAATTGTCGAACCCGTAGTTGCTGAAGCAGTCTTACCAGTAGCTGAAGAGGGGAAAGAATAATATGAATATTCCAGTATACGACATCAAAGGTAAAGCAGGGGAAGCCTGGAAATTAGAAGACAAAGTTTTTGGAAAAGAAAACATTGCAATCCTTGCTCAAGCTGTTCGCATCTACACTAGTAACTCTCATCAAAAGACCAGCAAGGTCAAAACTCGCGGTGAAGTCCAAGGTAGTACCAGAAAGATCTATCGTCAAAAAGGTACTGGTAATGCACGCCACGGTGCTAAATACGCCCCAATTTTTGTTGGTGGTGGTATTGCCCACGGTCCAAAAGGAGTTCGACCTGAAAACATGGTTCTTCCCAAAAATATGCGACGTCGCGCTCTCGCTGCCGCGATGCAATCCAAGATTGCAAATAAAACTATTTCTGGTCTAACTGGTGTTGAGAAATTTGATGGCAAAACCGCCGGCGTCGTAAAATTGCTTGGAGTTGTAGCTAATCATCCCAAAAACTCTGTCCTTATCATCACGGACGACAAAGCAACTTCCCTTTATCTAGGTATTGCTAATATTCAGGGAGTCACCATGAAGCGAGCTAGTTTAGTTAACGCTTATGATTTAGTGGCTGCTACTCAATTAGTCTTAACCAAAGAAGCTCTAGAAACCATCAAAAACCGATCGATTGCTATATCAAGCAAAACGGGAGAAACTGTATGACTCTAATTCGTCCAGTCATTACCGAAAAATCCATGATGTCTGCTAGTCGCGGTCAATTTACTTTTGCTGTCCTACTAGGCTCCTCGAAGCATCAGGTTAAAGTAGCCGTCGAAACCGCTTTTAAAGTTAACGTCACTGGTATTAATATTTTACGTCGACACGTTCCAGGCAAGGGAACTGGCTCCAAACGTTTAGTTGGCAATGCCAGTCAAGAAAAATTTGCTACTGTCACCCTCAAAAAAGGACAATCCATTGAGTTATTTGATCTTAAGGAAGAGAAGTAATATGTTAAAAGCCAAAAAGCCAACTTCCGCCGGCGTTCGTCATCAAGTCGATTTTGATCGTGGTTTAACCGCCACCACTCCAGAGAAAAATCTTACTATCGCCAAAAAACAACATTCCGGTCGCAACAACCACGGCCACGTCACCACTCGCCATCGTGGTGGTGGAGAAAAACGTCGCATTCGTCTAATTGACTACAAGCGCAACAAGCTAGGCGTAGAGGCTCGCGTTGTCTCTATTGAATACGATCCAAACAGAACTGCCAACATTGCTCTTCTTTACTATCGTGACGGCGAGAAACGCTATATTTTAGCCCCAGACGGCTTAGTTGTCGACACTTTGATTGTTTCTGGACCAGAGGTAGAACCAAAAATAGGCAACGCTTTACCAGTCAAGAAAATCCCCATTGGCTTACCTATTCACAACATCGAACTTAAGCATGGTCGTGGTGGTCAAATTGTTCGTTCCGCCGGTACTATCGCTATGATTCAATCCAAAGAGGGTGAATATGTTACCATCAAGCTTCCCTCCGGCGAAGTTAGATTGATTAAAGGCGAATGTTTTGCTACAATCGGCCAGGTCTCTAATCTGGAACACAAAAATCGCAAGATTGGAAAAGCAGGTCGGAAACGCCATATGGGTTGGCGTCCATCCGTTCGCGGTATTGCTCAGCACCCAGGAAGTCATCCACACGGTGGTGGAGAAGGTCGATCTGGTATTGGTATGCCAGGACCAAAGACTCCATGGGGCAAGCCAGCCTTGGGTTATAAGACACGTAACAAACGCAAGAACACAAATAAATATATTATTAAAGACAGGAGAGTAAAATAAAATGAGCCGTAGTAGTGCCAAAGGTCCATTCATCAATGAAAAGCTCTTGGCTAAGGTCATGAAAGCTGGTTCAACTGGAACTAAAATGCCCATCAAAACTTGGGCACGTTCCTGTACGATTCCTCCAGAGTTTGTAGGCACCACTTTCCTCGTTCACAACGGTCGTGTCTTTAAAGATGTCTTTGTTTCTGAAGGCATGGTTGGACACAAGCTCGGAGAATTTTCTCCTACTCGTACCTTCCGTGGTCACGGGAAAATTGTTAAACGCACATTAACCAAAACATAATATGAAAACTATACAGCGCTACATCAGGACTAGTCCACGCAAGCTTCGCTTAGTCGCCGACGCTGTTCGCAAACTATCTCCCGAGCAAGCTCTACTCCACCTCAAATTCACCAGCAAGGCTGCTGCTGAGCCTATGTACAAGGCTATCAAACAAGCCGTAAGTAACGCTAAGGACCAAACCGGACTCGCAGTAGCAAGTCTCGCTTTCAAGACCATAGACGTCATGGAAGGTCCTACCTACAAAAGATTTCAAGCAGTTTCTCGTGGAATGGCTCATTCCATCATGAAGCGTACTTCTCATATTCGCGTTGAGCTAAAGGAGGTTAACAATGGGACAAAAAGTTAATCCTCTCAGCTTTAGACTTGGAATCCTCTATAAATCATCTTCTACTTGGTTTGCTTCCAAGAAAGATTATCAGGGTCTCGTGCTTGCTGATATCAAAATCAAGCAATTTATTTTCAAGCGTTTGGCTTTGGCTGGTATCGTGGCAGTTGATATTGAGAGGTCAATCAACATCATCAAGGTCATCATTCATGCCGGTAGACCTGGTGTCATCATTGGTCGCGGTGGTTCAAGTCTCGAAATTCTTAAGAAAGAACTTGAAGGATACCTTAAAAAGATTGGTGCTAATTCTTCTCTCAAATTCCAACTTGAAGTTAAAGAAGTTAAAAATCCCGATCTATCTGCTAAGTTAATTGGCGAGCGTATTTCTGAACAACTCATCAAACGCTATCCACATCGTCGTGCTATCTCTCAGGCTCAAGAGCGTGCAATGGCCGCTGGAGCTAAGGGTATTAAAATTCAAGTCTCAGGTCGAGTTGGCGGAGCTGAAATCGGTCGCACCGAAAAATATCCAATGGGAACTATTCCAACTCAAACTCTTCGTTCCGATATTGATTTTGCCAAAGTCGCCTCACTTACTCGTTCCGGATACGTCGGTATTAAGGTCTGGATATATAAGGGAGAGGCTACTCTCTAAAACATATGATGCAACCAAAAAAGTCTAAACACCGCAAAGAATTCAGAGGCAAGATGGGTGGCGTCGCAACTCGTGGCAACACTGTGGCTTTTGGAGACTTTGGCCTTAAAGTGATTGAAAGTTCTTGGATTACTGCCGCCGAATTAGAGGCAGCACGCCGGACTATCACTCATCACACCAAGCGCGGTGGTAAACTATGGCTTCGGGTCTTCCCACACAAGCCATTAACTCACAAGACTGCTGGAGCCAAAATGGGTTCAGGTAAAGGTGATGTCGACAAGTATACCGCTGTTGTCAAACGTGGAACTGTTGTCTTTGAGCTTGGCTCAACTGATGAAGCTACCGCCAAAGAAGCCTTTCGCAAAGCAGCTTCTAAGTTGCCCGTTCTTACTCGCTTTATCATTCGGGGGGCAATCTAATATGAAATTACGCAAAAATGACTATCAAGAATTACGCAAAGGTGGGATTAAAGCCATCGATGCAAAATTGGTCGAGCTTTCTACCGAACTCGTCAGAACCACTATGTTAAAAATGAAAAATGAACTAAAAAACCTCAAAGAGCCAAGCATGACCAAAACTGCCATTGCTAAACTCAAAACTATTAGAGCGGAATTAAAGGAGACAAAGTGAAAAAACTATTAGGCATCGTCATCTCAGCTAAGCAAGAAACCAGTGCTATAGTCATGGTTGAGACTTCCTGGAAACATCCCCTTTATAGCAAGCTCGTCCGACGTAGCAAAAAATATCTTGTTCAAAACGATATTAAAGCTCAAGAGAAAGACGCTGTAGAAATAATGGAAACTCGTCCTTTATCTGCTAGAAAACGCTTTACAATTACCAAGGTAATCAAGAAATAATATGATACAACTACGTTCAGTCCTATCAGTTGCCGATAACTCAGGTGCCAAGCACCTCAAAGTTATTCATGTCCATGGTGGATCATGGCGTCGCTTTGGCTTCATTGGTGATATGGTCTCAGCGGTTGTTGACCAGGCTGATCCTAATGGATATGTCAAAGATTCTCAACTCGTGAAAGCCGTCATTGTTCGTACCCGTAAAGAAACCAGACGTGCTGATGGTACCTATGTTCGTTTTGACGATAATGCAGCCGTTATTATTGATCCAAAAACCAAAGACCCTATCGCTTCTCGCGTCTTTGGCCCAATCGCTCGCGAAGTCAAAGATCGTGGCTACGCCAAGATTGCTTCACTTGCACAGGAGGTAGTCTAATATGAAAAAGTTCAAAAAAGGCGATGTCGTCTTGGTAACTGGTGGAAAAGATAAAGGCAAATCTGGTGAGATCTTAAAAGTCTTCCCTAAAAAAGATTCTGTTATTGTCAAAGATGCCAATATGTACAAGAAACACGTTAAACCGACTCAAAACACCAAGGGTGGCATGGTATCTCGCGAGAGACCCTTATCAACCGGCAAAATTAGTCACGTAGAAAACGGCAAGCAAGTTCGCTTTGCCCAGAGGAAAAAAACATGACCGACGCAAATTTAAAAACACGTTTTGAAACTGATTACAGTGCCAAGTTAATGACAGAGTTAGGGTTAACCAATAAAATGGCCACTCCCAAGCTGACCAAAATTATCTTGAACGTTGGTATTTCTAAGTCAGATACCTCAACTAAAGACGTTGAAGTAGCCAAGATGGAGCTCGCTGCACTTTCTGGACTTTCCCCTAAAGTCGCTGGTGCCAAGCAATCAATTGCCGGTTTTAAAATCCGTGCTGGCGACCCAGTTGGTGTTTCAGTAACACTCCGCGGGGTAAAAATGTTTGATTTCCTCGATAAATTGTGTAGAATAGTCCTTCCGCAAGTTAAAGACTTCCGCGGAGTCAAAAGTACTGCTTTTGATGGTCATGGCAACTACACCTTAGGCCTCTCGGAACAAACCATTTTTCCAGAGATCGATTACGCCAAGACTGAAAAAATCCATGGCTTGGAGATCGTGATCGTCACGACTGCAAAGACTAATGATTATGCGCATGCATTATTAAAAATACTCGGAATGCCTTTCGAGAAAGCTGAATAACTATATGGCACGCACCGCCCTGGTTAAAAAAAGCCAGATGAAACCAAAATTTACGACTAGAGCACACAATCGCTGCAAGCTTTGTGGCCGCCCTAAAGCCTATATGCGTCATTTTGGCATGTGCCGTCTTTGCTTCCGCGAAGAAGCCCAAAAAGGCAATTTACCAGGAGTTACCAAAGCCAGTTGGTAAGGACAAAAACATATGATTAACGACCACATCTCAGACATGGTAGTTCGCATTAAGAATGCCTACGCCATGCACAAGAAAACAGTCTCGATGCCTTATACCAAGGTTCTAGAAGCCGTGGCCAAAGTCATGCTTGATGAGAAATACATCGGGAAATACGAAGTTACTGGAGAGAATGTTACCGACAAAGCTCTTGTTTTAACTCTTGTCTACAAGGCTGATACCGCCGCTATCTCTGCTGTTAAACGCATTAGTAAGCCAGGTGTTCGTATCTACCGCCAACTCCACAATTTCAAGCCAGTTTTGTCCGGTCTTGGTATCGCAATTTTGACCACTTCCAAAGGCATCATGTCTGATCGTCAAGCAAAAATCAATAAAGTTGGAGGAGAAGTTCTACTAGAGCTTTGGTAAAATCTTATGTCAAAAATCGGACGACTTCCAATTACAGTTCCTTCAGCTATCAATTTGACTATTGTCGGTGATTTAATCACTGTCAAAGGTCCAAAGGGTGAGTTGTCCTACTCTTTGAAACCAAAAATAAAAGCTGAACTCACTGGTGATCAGCTCTTAATTACCAGAACCAGTGAAGACAAGCCAGTTCGCGCCCTTCATGGTCTAACACGTGCTCTCTTGTCTAATATGGTCATCGGTGTAACCACTGGATTTACCAAAAACTTAGAACTTGTAGGGACTGGTTATCGTGCCAAACTAGTTGGTACCAAACTTATCCTCTCTCTTGGTTATTCTCACGAAATCGAATTTATTCCTCCATCTGGAATTGAGATCAAAGTCGAAGGTACTAATGTCATCATCATCTCAGGATTTGATATTCAAGCCGTTGGTCAAGTTGCCGCTGTCATTCGTTCATACCGTAAACCTGAGCCCTACAAAGGTAAGGGTATCCGCTACGCCGGAGAAGTTGTGCGTAGGAAAGCCGGTAAAGCTGCCAAAGCTGCCTCAGCCTAAAATTTTATGAAAAAACAAACACGCAAGCAATCACGTACTCTAAGGGTTAGATCTAGTATCAAGACTTCTGGTCGACCACGCTTGACTATCTATCGCTCCAACATGCATATCTGGGCTCAAATCATTGATGATGTCTCTCACAAAACTATCGTCTCGGTCAACACTAAAGCAATGAAAGCTAAAAAAGGTGACACCAAAACCATGAGGTCTACTGCCTTGGGTGCAGAGATTGCTAAGCTGGCAATTGAGAAAAAAATTACTAAAATAGTCTTTGACCGCGGTGCATACAAATACCACGGAAGAGTCAAGGCCGTAGCCGAAGCCGCTCGTACTGCAGGATTGGAGTTCTAATATGTACAACAATAAACAAGATAGAAATGCAAAAGGTGGTGCCCCACGAGTTCCTCAGGAATTTGATGAAAAAGTTATTCGCATTTCTCGCGTCACCAAGAAAACTAAAGGTGGCAACAATATGAGTTTTACTGCTTTGGTAGTAGTGGGTGACCGAAAGGGTCGGGTTGGGGTTGCCCTTGGCAAAGCCAAAGACGTTATGAATGCCATTAAAAAAGGTGTCAGACGTGGGAAGAAAACCGTCATTACTATACCTTTAGTTGATAATCGCACTATTCCTCACGAACTTATGGTTAAATCAGGTGCCGCCAAATTAATTCTCAAACCAGCTCCAGCTGGTACCGGAGTTATCGCGGGTGGTGCCGTTCGTGCAGTTTTAGAGCTTGCCGGAATCAAAGATGTCGTTTCCAAAATTTTGGGTACCAACAACAAAATGAGCAACGTCACAGCTACTTTTGAAGCTTTAAAAATCATGAAAAAGACTGTGGCCGTAAAATCAGCCCTTGGTCAAACTAACTCTACTAAGAAACAATTAGAGATTATTAAATAAAGTAAAATTATGAAATTAGACAATCTACCAAAAATCACCACTCGCAAGAACAAACGCTTAGGCCATGGATATGGATCTGGAAAAGGTGGACACACTAGTAGTCGTGGTCAAAAAGGCCAGAAATCCAGAAATGGCGTTCGCTTGTCTTTCACCGGGTCTTCCTGGGTTTGGTTCAAACGTCTACCATTTATGCGTGGTAAATCTCGCTTCAATTCTTTTGGCAAAAAAGCTTTAATCAACCTCTCTTCTCTCAATGTTTTTGAGAGTGGTGCTATGGTCACCATGGAGTCTTTGATTGAACAAAAAATAATTTCCAAGAATCAAGCCACTATTTCTAGTGTCAAAATCGTCGGTACAGGCGAACTGAAGAAAAAACTCAAAGTCATGGTTCCTGCAACAACTTCTGCTCAAAAAGCAATCTTGGCTGCTAAGGGAGAATATAGTGGACAAGCTTAAACAGCTATATCAAACCTTAAAAACCAACGCAGAATTGCGTAGAAGACTTCTCGTAACCCTAGTTATTTTTGCTATATTCCGTTTTGTTACCCACATTCCAGTGCCCGGTGTTAATTTAGAAGCTATTAAAAATGTCTTCGCTTCTAATCAACTCTTGTCACTTTTGGATGTTTTCTCCGGTGGCACACTTGCCAACTTTTCCATCCTTGCTCTAGGCCTAAATCCCTATATCAACGCTTCTATCATTATGCAACTCATGACTATGATTAACCCCAAGCTTGAAGAGATGCAAAAAGAAGGAGAGACTGGGCAAAACATTATCAACCAATACACTCGCATGCTTGCCGTGCCCCTAGCTATCATGCAGAGTGCGGCCATGTTTATGCTTCTTAAAAATAGCAACTTAGTTACCGCCACTGATCCACTAACTCTGATCACTCTCCTTGCTACTATGGCTGCCGGGAGTATTTTCCTCATGTGGCTTGGTGAGAATTTAACTGAATATGGGATCGGAAATGGTATTTCGCTCTTAATTTTTGCTGGTATCGTCGGGCGTCTCCCCGTTACTTTCCTCCAAACTAGCTCAATTGTCACAACCATCAATCCCGCAAGTATCATTGCTTACGCTTTACTTGGTTTATTCGTTATTTACTCGATTGTTGCAATCGATGAAGCCAAACGTCAAATTCCCGTTTCTTACTCTCGCCGAATCAGGGGAGGCAAAGACGTCGGTGGCGGTACTACCTATCTCCCAATCAAGTTAAACAATGCTGGCGTGATTCCCATTATTTTTGCAATCGCCTTAGTCTTGGCCCCGTCCATGCTAGCTAATTTACTTAAAGGGATTAGTAATCAAGTAGTAGCCATCGCCGCTACTAATTTTGCTGCCTGGTTTACTCCTACCTCTTTCGCCTACAATATTTTCTATTTTACTATGGTCGTCAGCTTTACCTATTTCTATACTGCCGTTGTTTTTGATACCGACAAGATTGCTGACCAGCTTAAACAAAATGGGGGTTATGTCCCGGGTATTAGGCCAGGCAAAGAAACCTCAAAATACTTGAGCCACATCGTCAAACGTACAACACTAGCTGGTGCTTTATTCCTTGGATCTATCGCCATTCTTCCGAGTATCGTCCAGGCCATGACTGGTATTACAACTCTCACCATCGGTGGTACTAGTATTTTGATCGTTGTCTCCGTCGTTCTTGAGACCTACCGCAAGACCCAGTCTTATCAAGTAGCCCGTAGCTACGATTCATTTGTCAGATAATTATTTGCTGAAAGGAATTTTATTATGAAAATAATTTTGATTGGCATTCAGGGTTCGGGCAAGTCTACCCAGGGTAATATGCTCCACGACAAGTTGGGGATAGAATACTTATCCAGTGGTCATATTTTTCGCGAAATGGCAAAAGAGAAAACTCCCCTAGGTCGTTACATGAAGGAGACTTTAAATGCCGGGTACTTGATCTCTGACGAGAAAACTATTCCCATCATTGAAGAATACTTAGCCAAACCAGAGTATTCTAACGGCTATATTTTAGACGGTTTCCCTCGCACCACTAAGCAAGCCGAGGATTTCAGTAATGGTGTCGACAAAGTCATATATCTCAAAGTTTCTGACAAAGAGGCTCTCTGGAGATTAAGTGGTAGGGTTGAAGAGGGTATCCGCGAAGATAATACGCTTGTTGCCATTCGCAAACGCATTCAACTCTTTCACGATTTAACCGAGCCAGTTATCGAATTTTATCGCCAAAAAGGCAATTTAATCGAAGTTGATGGTGAACGCGATATCGAAGTTATTCACCAAGACATCATGTCTCACTTAAAATAAATGAATCAAATTGAAGCCATGAAAATCGGTGGAGCCATGCTAGGCCGTGTCCGCGCCGAACTCTACAAATTTACGCTCGTCGGCGTCACTCCCAAGCAAGTCGAATTCAAGGCTCGCGAGTTAATTAAAACCGAAGGGGCGGAGTTATCATTCACCAAGGTTCCAGGTTATCGCTGGGCCACTTGTATCAATATTAACGAAGGTATAGTCCATGGTATCCCAGAGAGCGATGTCCCATTTCATGATGGCGATCTAGTCACAGTCGATGTCGGGGTCTATTACCACGGGTATCATACAGATGCTGCCTTTAGCAAAATAGTTGGAGTCTCAACATCAGCCAAAGACAAATTCATCAAAGCCGGTCTTGAAGGGCTAAAAAATGCCATTGCCGTCGTCAAACCAGGTAATCGGATCGGTGACATCTCATCTGCCATGGAATCTACCCTCAAAAAGTATGGTTACCAGGCTACTCGCGAGTTGACCGGTCATGGTGTGGGCAAAGAACTCCACGAAGAGCCCATGATTTCTAATATCGTGATCGGTTCTAGGGAAAAAACCCCGATGATCAAGGTTGGACAAACTCTAGCGATCGAAATTATCTACGTCGAGGGCAAACCTACTCTCATACTCGAGGAAGACGGCTGGACAATTAGTACTAAAGATGGTACACTTTCAGCCGTACACGAAGAGACCGTCGTCGTAACTGAGGACGGTTGTTCTATTTTGACTGTGCCTACATTGTTTCAGATAGGGTAATCTGGTACAATAACAAAATCAATTATGAGTAAAGCCGACGTCACAGAAAAGATAGGTACTGTAACCCAGGCATTACCAAACACTATGTTTCGTGTCCTCTTAGATGAGGGCTCCGAAATACTCGCACATTTATCTGGCAAGATGCGGATGTATCGCATTAGTATCATGCCAGGAGATAAAGTTAAGCTCGAAATGACTCCTTACGACACGACTAAAGGTCGTATCACTTATCGAGTTAGAGAAGGGCAGGCACCAGTTGTGCCACCAGTGGAGACTAAATAACTATGAAAGTACAAGCATCACTACGCAAACGTTGCCTTAAGTGCAAATACGTTCGTCGTAAACGCGTTTTATTTATCGTGTGCGAGAATCCTCGCCACAAACAGAGGCAAGGATAATCTATGCTACGTCTAGTTGGTGTTGATCTACCAGAGAACAAACGTATTGAAGTAGCTCTAACCTACGTCTACGGCATTGGTCCAAAAATTTCCCTAAAGCTCCTCTCTGTCTGCAAAATTGATCCCAACATGCGAGCCAAAGATTTAAAAGCCGAAGACGTCGCCAAACTTCAAAAAGCACTCGAAGAATTCAAAGTTGAGGGAGATCTCCGCAAAGATATCAGAGAAAACATTCAACGCTTAAAGAGAATTTCTAGTTATAGAGGTAGTCGTCACTCTGCTGGTCTTCCAGTCCGTGGACAACGCACAAGAACTAATGCTCGAACTCTTCGTGGAAAACGTAAGACAATTGGTGCCATGAAGAAAGAAGACGCCGCCAAAGTAGGAGGAGCTAAATAATATGGCTATCAAGAACATCAAAAACATCACCGACGGTCGCATTTATATCCTTGCTACTTTCAACAACACAGTGGTAACCGTAACCGACACTAGTGGTAATGTTTTAAACTGGAGCTCTACCGGCAAAGTAGGATTTAAAGGTTCACGTAAATCTACTCCTTTTGCTGCTACCCAAGCTATCACCGCCGCAGTCGATGCTGCTAAAGGTATGGGACTTCGTCAAGCTGCCGTTTATATCAAAGGTCCAGGTCCAGGTCGCGATGCGGCTTTGCGCGTACTGCGCACTATCGGTATCAAAGTCACTGAAATGTTAGACGTTACGCCTATCCCACACAATGGGACTAGAGCAAAAAAACCGAGGCACGGATAATATGGCACGCTATACTGGTCCTAAAAATAAAAAAGCTCGCAGACTCGGAGTCGATTTGGGTCTCAAAACATCTGGTGCCAAACTCGAACGCCGCATTGGCACACCTCCTGGTGCTCACGGTCGTAAAGGTGGTAATCGCAAAGTCTCAGACTACGGCGTCCAATTGAGTGAAAAGCAAAAAGCCAAAAATATTTACGGCATTCTCGAACGTCAGTTCCACAAATACTATGTTGAAGCTGCTCGGGACCCACTATCTACCGGCGAAGTTATGCTCCAACTCTTAGAACGTCGTCTCGATAACTGTATCTATCGCTTAGGTTTCGTGCCTACTCGTGCCGCTGGTCGCCAGCTGGTATCCCATGGAAACGTCACCATCAATGGTAAAAAACTCAATATTCCTTCCTATAAAGTCCGCGTCGGCGATGTCATTGGCTTGACCGATACAGCCATCGCTATTCCTTATGTTAAATCATTACTCGCCGATAAAGACAAAATGTCTGCATCGTGGCTAGACAAAAAAGCCGCACTCGGCAAGGTTACTCGCTTACCTGCAAGAAGCGACATTACAGAGGCTATTAACGAACAATTAATTGTGGAATTTTATTCCCGTTAATAAGCTATATACAACAAAGGGGGCCTTATGCAATCTATGAATTTTTCAGTCAATACAATCGAAGAGAGAGATAATTATGGCGTTTTCGCTATTGAGCCTCTAACTACTGGTTTTGGTCACACAATTGGTAATGCACTTCGTCGTGTTCTCCTCTCTAGTTTCAAAGGCGCAGCTATTACTCAAGTAAAAGTTGCTGGTGTCACTCACAAATTCTCCACTCTAGCTGGACTCAGCGAAGACATGATTGATCTTATTTTAAACCTGAAATCCGTCAAAGTAGCCTACGAAGGTGATGAGCCAGTTGTAGCTAAGTTGAGTGTTAAAGGTGCCAAAGCTGTTAAAGCTAGTGACATCATCGCACCAGCAAACGTCAAAATCGTAAGTGAAGACGTTGTGATCGCTAACTTAAGTAAAGATGGCAAACTTGATCTCGAGCTCACTATTACTAGTGGCTATGGTTACTCTCCAGCTGATGAGAGACCAAGTGATGCTATTGGCACGATGTCAATTGATGCTATCTACTCCCCTGTGGAGCGTGTTGCTTATAAAGTTGAAGCCACTCGTGTTGGTCGTCGCACTGACTTTGATAAAGTCGTGATGGAAATCTACACCGATGGTTCAAGTAAGCCATCTGATGTTTTAAAAGAAGCCGCTCGTATCCTCGTTGCTACTTTCAACCAAATAGTTGAACCAAGTATGGTCGAAGATATTGCCTCAGTTCCTAGTTCAGCTTCCAGCGTGATGACCGATGATTTGGGTCTCCCAACTCGTGTTGGAAACGCCCTAAAAGCTGCTGGTTACAAAACCGCCGCTGAGCTCGCTACTGCAACTGACAAAGATCTAAAAACCGTCAAAAACTTGGGTGGTAAATCACTTGGACTTATCGACGAAGCATTGTCCACGAAAGGTCTTACTCGCACTAAATAATTTATATGAAAAAGCGTATTAGTGGTTACAAATTAAATCGTGATTCACAAGCTAGATTAGCTTTGATGAAGAATTTGGTCTACGCACTTATTCAGCATGAGGCTATCGTTACGACCAAAATCAAAGCCAAAGCAGTCACGCCAATTTTCGAAAAATTAATTACTCGTGCCAAAGTAGATTCGATTCAGAATCGTCGCATGGTTCAAGCTTATATTCAAGAAAACACCTTAGTTAAGAAGTTGTTTGAAAGTATCGCTCCTCTTTATAAAGAGGTTCGCGGTGGCTATACCAACTTGACTTTGATTGGCAACCGTAGAGGCGACAATGCTCCCCTTGTCAAACTTTCTTTAACCAAAAAGACCATTATTGCACCTGTGGAGGCAAAAGATTCTTCGACCGTAAAATCAGAGAAAGAAGTCAAAAAATCGACGGTCAAAGCTGTAGTCCCCGAAGTTGTAAAGGCTACCAAGGCTGCTCCAAAATTAGTTAAACGCACTGGCAAGAGAGGTGACAAATAATGAAAAAACAAACTTCCATGGTAAAAACAGCCGATATTAAGCGAGTTTGGCACATGATTGATTGTCAGGGTCAAACCCTCGGTCGCTTGGCCACCAAAATTGCTGGACTTCTAACTGGTAAGGGTAAAGTCGACTACACTCCCCATATGGATATGGGTGATTTTGTGGTTGTCATCAACGCCAAAGATATCAAATTAACTGGCAACAAGCTATTAGATAAGCAATATTCTCGCCACTCCGGTCATCCTGGTGGTTTTCGTCAAGAATCAGCCGGTCGCCTCATGGACCGCGATCCTCGCAAAGTGATCGAGCACGCAGTTAGGGGTATGCTTGCCAAGAACAAGCTCCAGGATCCACGCATGTCACGCCTAAAAGTATATAAGTCAGATGTTCACCCACATACTGCTCAATTTAAAAAAGAGGATTAAATTATGGCCAAAGAAACCGTCAAAAAAACCACCAGTAAAGCTAATTACACCTATGCCGTTGGTCGCAGAAAAACTGCCAACGCTCGTGTGAGACTGTATAAATCTGCTAGTGTTCCAGGTTTTGATGGCATTCAAATGATCGTCAATGGCAAACCTGCAGAGGTGTATTTCCCCGGAGAGACCGCCAAAGCTGCTTATCGCAAGCCATTTATTATCACAGAAACTTTAGCCAAAATGTCCGCTTCAATCGTGGTTGCAGGATCTGGCAAAATGGGTCAGCTCGACGCGACTATTCACGGTGTCGCTAGATCCCTAGCCACACTCGATCGCGAAGCATTTCGTGGTCTTCTAAAAACTGCAGGGCTCTTGACTCGCGACTCACGTACCCGTCAACGTCGCATGGTCGGTACTGGTGGCAAGGCTCGTGCTAGCAAGCAATCACCAAAGCGCTAAATTCATTTTTATTCTTAGTTCCGATCCTTGTGGTCTTCCATGTAATCAAATCATCTAATTTGTTCTATAGTGTCATATTGACATTCGGGTAGTCTTTGGGGCATAGTGGTATATAGAATATATTTATAGGAGGGTTTATGGCAAAAAATAGCGACAAAGCAGACAAGACAGTAGCACCAAAGAGTAATTTACAATCTGAGAAACTTCAGGCAATCAAAGTTGCCATGGAGCAGATCGAAAAGCAGTTCGGCACCGGTTCGATCATGAAGTTGGGTACCTCACATCATATGGACATTGCCTCTATTCCCACCTCCGCCATGGCACTCGATTTAGCATTAGGTATCGGCGGGTTCCCCCGTGGTCGCATCACCGAAATCTATGGACCAGAAGCTAGTGGCAAAACTACCGTCTGTCTCCACGTCATCGCCCAAGCACAAAAAGCTGGTGGCACTGCCGCCTTCATCGATGCTGAGCATGCTCTAGATCCCGCACGTGCCCGTGCAGTAGGCGTTAATCTCGATGAACTTTTGATCTCTCAGCCAGATACCGGCGAGCAAGCCTTAGAGATTGCTGAGACGTTGATTCGCTCCGGAGCGGTTGACGTCATCGTCGTAGACTCTGTCGCCGCCCTCGTGCCAAAAGCCGAAATTGAAGGTGAGATGGGCGACGCCGTAATGGGCATGCAAGCACGTCTTATGTCTCAAGCACTTCGTAAATTAACGGGGGCAATCAGCAAGAGTAATACAGTTATGATCTTCACCAACCAGCTCCGTATGAAAATTGGCGTGATGTTTGGTAATCCAGAAACCACAGCTGGAGGACAAGCACTCAAGTTCTACTCCTCCGTTCGTATTGATATGCGCAAGATCGGTAATATTACCGAAGGGGATGCCATCATCGGTTCTCACCATCGCGCCAAGATAGTGAAAAATAAAGTCTCCCCTCCATTTAAAGTTGCTGAGTTTGATATGACCGAGAGTGGAATTTCTCGCTCTGGCGGCATCCTCGACGTGGCAGTCGATAAAGGGATTATCGAGAAATCCGGATCATTCTTTAAGTACAACGGTGAAATGCTCGCTCAAGGTAGGGAGGCTACCAAAGCTTTACTTGAAGAAAAGCCCGGACTCATGGAAAAGCTCGAAAAAGAGATTTGGGACAAAATCAAGAAAGTAGAAAAAGAGGAAGCTAAGACCGAAGCTAAGACTGAAGTCTAATGCCCATAATTACTCGCCTCGTCCAAGGCAAGAAAAACCCGAACAGGGTTAATCTCTACTTTGACGATAAGTTCTTTTTCGCACTTTCAATCGATGAAGTGGCCAAGTATGGGCTTAAACGAGGACTAGAGTTAACTCCAGAATCAATTGAAAAACTCAAAGATAATGACGAGACTGATTATGTTTACGCGAAGATCCTCAACTTCCTCTCGTATCGTCCTCGCACAATCAAAGAGGTCAGGGACAGGCTGTACAAATACGATATCAAAGACGAATCAAAACAAAAGAGCTTGATCGATGTACTGCAAAGTAAGGGGCATCTGGATGACCTAGTATTCGCTCGTTGGTTTGTTGAGTCACGCAATACCCATCGACCTCGCTCCAAACGCTATTTGAGCGCCGAGCTCAAAGCCAAGGGGGTCAGCGATGAGATTATTAAGCAAGTAGCTGGCCAAATTGGTGACGAAAACCAGACAATACGAGAAATATTGACCAAAAAACTCGGGTCATCCAGGAAATTGGAGATCAAAGAAAAGCAAAAAATACTAGGATATTTGGGTCGCCAGGGTTTTGCCTGGGACAAGATCATTGAGGTTGTCAAAAGCTGGGAATCAGAGTAGAATGAGACTACCTTTTTAAGAAAGATATTATAAAAAATACAAATATGATCAACTTATATTCCATGGCTCCCAAGCAAATAGCTTAATAAGTTGTTTTTGGTTTTTAGTAGTTTTTCTTTAGAGGTATAACAGTTTTTTAGGAGCAATATGTCTATATTACTTAAATCATTATTAGCTACATTCAACAAAGCCAAGAAAGCTAAAGTTGAAACACCCAAGCTTGCTAAGCCAGTCGCCCCAGTTAAAAAGGACGTCCAACAATCAGCCCAAAACGCTGAGATCTTAAAGCAAGCCGAAAGTACCGCCAAAGAAGTTCTCGCTTTTGCCCGCGAAGAAGCAGAAAAGATTCGCGAAACCGCCAAATCAGAGATGCAGACTCTCCAGGCTACTCTTCATACCCAAGAAGACAAACTCAAGCGCGCAGAAGATTCCCTCTCTGCTCGCGAAGGAGAGCTAGGCAAAAAAGATGCGCAAATTATTGCCAAACTAGCAGAAATAGAGGTTACCAAAGCCGAGATGGCCGAGATCAGATTAAAACAAGTCGAAAAACTTGAGAAGATCGGTAGTTTAACCAAAGAAAAAGCCAAAGATATCTTGCTCGAAGCCGTGGACAAGAAGCTTGCCCGCGATGTCGCTGAGCGTATTCGCGTGGCCGAAGATGAGATTAAAGAAACCATCGAGGATAGGGGTCGAGATCTCTTGATCGACGCTATGTATCACGGATCTACCGAGTACGTGGCCGAGTTTACTATCTCTACTGTCAAGATTGCCGATGATGACGTCAAGGGTCGCATTATTGGTAAAGAAGGTAGAAACATTCGTACCTTCGAAAAAGTCACCGGTGTCGATATCGATATGGATGAGACTCCAGGAGAGGTTCGTCTTTCTTGTTATGACGGAGTCCGTCGCGAAGTGGCGCGGGTCGCCCTAGAGCGTTTGATCAAAGATGGTCGTATCCAACCAACGCGTATCGAAGAATACGTCGCCAAAGCTCGTCACGATATCGAAAAAATCATGTTTGAAGAAGGGAAAAAATTGTGCCACATGGTGGGAGCCTACAATCTCCCAACTGACTTGATCGCTATGCTTGGTAGATTTAAATTCCGCTCTAGTTATGGCCAAAACATGTTGGCTCATACTTTAGAGGAAACTCGTATCGGCATGAATTTGGCTTCAGAGACTCACGCTAATGTGGATATTGTTCGCCTTGGTTGTCTTTTCCACGATATCGGTAAAATCATTACCGACGAAGAGGGTAGTCACGTCGAGCTTGGGGTTAAACTGCTTGAGAAATACAATATACCAAAAGCCGTGGTCGACTGCGTAGCTCAACATCACGAAGATACCGAGTTCACCAGTAAAGAATCAATTCTTGTCTATGTCTCTGATGCGATCTCTGGCTCCCGTCCAGGTGCACGTTACGAGAACGTTGCAGAATATGTTAAGCGCTTGAAGGCTATCGAAGATATCGCTATGAGCAAGCCAGGGGTCTACGAAGCCTACGCTATCTCAGCCGGACGTGAAGTTCGCGTGATGGTTGATCCAGGCAAAGCTACCGACGACGAAGCCGTCAGACTAGCTTCTGACATCCGTGATGAAATCAAAGCCAAGCTGACCTACCCAGGTACAGTGACGGTCACGACCATTCGCGAGACGAGGGCACAACAGGTTGCCAAATAATTATTTATTAATGGAGGAACTATGAAAAAATCCGACTACTACGATATTATTGCCAAGTCCGCTCACATGACAAAAAAGACTGCCAAAGATGCAATCGATACCTTCTTAGCGGAACTTATCAAAACACTTAAAAAAGGTGACAAGGTCGTCTTGTCTGGAGTAGGTACGCTTTCGATCGGCAAAGTAGGGGCCAAAGATGTCGTGCCTTTTGGCAAATCTGACAAACGCGTGACCGTCAAATCTCATCACGTCGTCAACTTCAAGGCCGCCAAGCCTCTCCGCAAGATTATTTGGTAAGATTATCTCATGCACACCATCATTGCCAAGAATCTCAGAAAAGTTTATGACGTCCAAAAAAAGCGTCCCGGCCTCATCGGATCAATTCGCGATCTCTATTCTCCTATCAATGAGCAAAAAGAAGCAGTCAAAGATGTCTCATTCGTTATCGACGAGGGCGAGCTAGTCGGATTTATCGGCCCCAACGGTGCAGGCAAAACTACGACTCTCAAAATGCTCTCTGGCCTCCTTTATCCCAGTGGCGGTCAAGTTCGTGTCCTCGAGCATGAACCCTGGAAAAGAGACGATGCTTTCCTGCGTCAAATCTCCCTCGTCATGGGCCAGAAAAATCAACTTTGGTGGGATCTCCCCGCTATCGAGTCATTCAATCTCGCCCGTGATATCTACGAAATCCCATCTTCCAAGTATAAAAAGACACTTGATGAATTGGTAGATATCTTAGAAATTAAAGATGTTCTAAATGTTCAAGTGCGCAAACTTTCGTTGGGTCAACGCATGAAAGCCGAGCTCGTCGCCGCCCTCATTCACTCGCCCAAAATCTTATTTTTGGACGAACCTACGATCGGGCTCGACGTGGTGATGCAACAGTCCATGCGCCAGTTCCTAAAACATTACAATGAAAATAATGACGGGTCGATCATCCTGACTAGTCACTATATGGATGACGTCAAAGAGTTGTGTAAAAGGGTGATCATTATTGATCAAGGAGAGATACTCTACGATGGCCTCTTATCCGACGTCATTGCCAAGTTTAGTAAGCATAAAATTATCGAAGTTATTTCTGCTACAGGGCAGATAAAAACTCACAAAGTTTTGCGCGCTGGCGTGGCCGCCAAAGCGGCAGAGCTCCTCAAGGACCAGGCAGTAGTCGACATCAACATCAAGGAAGTCGAAATAGAGGATGTAATTAGGCAGGTCTTTACTTCAAAATGAACAAATATCTCTCCCTCTTTTCCATTACCCTCCAGGAAATTTTTACCTATCGGCTCAATATGGTCATGTGGCGAGTACGTCAAATCTTTGTATTTCTTATTCCTTTTTTCATTTGGAAATCAGTCCTTGGAGGTGGCGGAGAAGTCTATGGGTATTCCTTTTCCGCTATCATGACTTATCTATTTGGCACTACAGTTCTACGTTCCCTCGTCATGGGTTCTCGCACCATTGACCTAGGCTGGATGATCAATAGCGGTACTCTCACAATTCCTCTAATGCGACCTATTAAAATATTCAATTTTTTCTTTGTTCGTGATTTAGCAGACAAAATATTTAATTTGGGCTTTATGTTTATCGAGCTCCCTCTCATCTATTTTATTTTTCATCCTCCAGTATTTTTGCAAACCGATTTACTCGCGTTACTACTAACTGCATGTAGTGTATTATTAGCAGTTTTAATTTACTTCTATATTAATATTATTTTTGGCTCCCTCGCATTTTGGACCAGAGATATCTGGGCACCCCGTTTCCTTCTCATGGTAATAATGGAATTTGCCACAGGGGCTATGTTCCCGCTCGATATGTTGCCACCTATCTGGCAAAAAATAGTCCTTATGACTCCATTTCCTTACCTTCTATACGTTCCACTCAAAGCCTATCTTGGCACCGATCCAAATATTTCTACTCATCTTCTATTTAGTTTATTCTGGGTGACCACCCTCGGGTTAGTAGCCAGCTTAATCTGGAAAAAGGGCCTTACATCGTACGAGGCCGAAGGCAGATGATATGCACATAAAATCTTATTTAAAAGTGTGGTTCAAGCTCACTGCCCAACAATTCCAATCCCAAATTGGCAATGCTCGTGGTGCAGCGATCCTTTTTATCCTAGGCAAATTATTTCGTCTTGGCACCGCTTTCCTTATGCTATACGTCATCATGGGAAGAGCCAAGTTAATTTCTGGCTATACTTTCGAAGAAGCTATTTTCATTCTCGCCATTTTTAACTTTATCTCTTCTCTCACTCAGTTATTTATGCGAGGCATTTATGTTTTCCGTCAAAAAGTAATCGATGGTACTTTTGATTTTTATCTACTCAACCCACTCTCAGAACTTTTTTATAGCCTTTTTTCCTATACCGATCCCATGGACGCACTTCTCATTATTCCTTATCTTGGTCTAGTGATTTGGGCTTGGCTTAATTCCGGCTATCCCATTACTTTTTTGACTGTCAGTTTATTAATGTTTGTTTTTACCATTGTCGGAGTTATGATTATTGCTTGGCACATTGCTATGCTCGCTCTTGGTATCAAGTATTTAGAGGTAGACAATACTGTCATGCTCTACCGTGATTTAGAAAAAATGGCCGCTTTACCAATCGAAATTTATGGCAAATTTGGTGCTAGTGTCCTGACTTATGTATTCCCCTTCGCCCTGATGTCAGTCATTCCTGCTCGCCTAGTCTTTGGATTATACAATCCTATATTTATCATAGGCTTTATTTTCCTAGCACTTGCTCAATTGAAATTATCGCTTTTCTTCTGGCGTCGAGCCCTCAGGTCTTATTCCTCCGCCTCATCATAGAATTATTCCCTCACTACCATTATCCAAATAATAATAGTGTATCGATGATTCGAATCATCGATACAGTTTCTTTTTTTGTAATAATACTACGCCCGCCGGGACCGCAAAAATCAGGAGTGGTAACAAACTCACAGTAATCAGCGCCCAGGGGAGTGATTTATTCGCAAGGAGTCCCAGAATTGGATTCAGTGGTACGAGTGCTAGTTTTCTAAGCGCAGGATGTCCAAAGAAATACTTAAATCCGTCTTTTATAATAATTGTGTATTTTTTCGTTTCTAACACTGTATGTTTGATCGATGGCTCGACGAAACTCCATGCTACAATTCCCGCCATAAACACGGGAATAGATGTTAGGAGGGTGGGGAAGTTTAGACCCCACTTGGCCGCGATCACTCCACCAATTGGTGCCGAGATCATCATGCCAAGTAAGCTTGCAGTATGAGCCCTTCCAAATATTTTCTTAGCCAAATTTTCCTGACCCTCTTGTTTTAGGCTGTCATACAAGAGCGCCTCATCGGCTCCAGAAATCAGTGCGCACCCGATCGCTAATATGAATTCTGCCAGCAGAAAATTAACAAAACTTGGAGTTATACCATAAACAATCATTCCTATTCCAAACAATATTGATCCTGCAAATAGCGAGTGCTTGCGTCCGAGATAGTCCGCGACTGCGCCGGTTGGGACCTCGGCGACAAAAACCCAAAACATAAACCAAGATTGGATGATTTGATTTTGTTATTCATATAATCTTTTTGATATAAAAAAACCAATCATTGCTGACTGGTTGTGGATCGAATAGATTTGTACTTTTACCCCTCTCCTCCACAGCCACACTCGCCACAATCGGCAAGAGCAGGTTCACGTTTGATAGAGTTCATATATGTTTTCGACATAGATTCCATGAATATATCACACTGGTGTATACTGGTCAAATGAATATTCTCGAGGTAAGAGAGCTAAAAAAGACTTTTGGCAAGAGTCCCATAATCAAAGGGATCAGTTTCAACATGCAAGAAGGAGAAATTCTGGGGATTTTGGGTCCCAACGGTGCCGGCAAAACCACCACCCTCCAAATGCTCCTAGGTATCCTCACCCCCTCAAGTGGTGACATTCATATTTTTGGCAAAAACTTGCAAACTGATAAATCTGCAATTCTAGAACAGATGAATTTTTCCTCTACCTATGTAGATTTGCCTTGGCGTCTGACCGTCAAAGAAAATCTCACTTGGTCTGCCTATCTGTATAATATCCCCGACCGCAAAAAACGCTTAAATCAAATCAAAGAACTATTTAGACTCGAGAAGCAATGGAATCAACCTGTCTCAGCCCTCTCAGCAGGTCAGAAAACTCGGGTTAATTTGGCACGGTCCATGATCAATTTCCCCAGTCTTCTTCTGCTAGACGAGCCTACGGCTAGTCTCGACCCCGAAGTAGCTACCTACATCCGCGAATTCTTTGCTAATCAACGCAAAACGTACAATAAAAGTATTATTCTAACTTCGCACAATATGGCAGAAGTAGAAAGCCTCTGTGATCGAGTTTTGATCCTCAAAGATGGGGTAATAGTGGGCAACGATACCCCAGTCAATCTCGCCAAAAAAATAGAATTCTCCCATTTGCGTTTACGGGTGACCAAAAATGCAGCCGAATTAGACAAGCTCATATTACTTCGCAAATTAGACTCAGTTAATGAGGACAAGCAGTATACGATCACCATCAAAGAGCAACTCCTCCCACTTTTCCTCTACGAAATAACCAAAAAGAACGTGAGCTATATTGAGATTTCAATAGACAAACCCAACCTCGAAGATTACTTCATGAAAATAGCAACTTCGACTCCAGAAACAAAGTTTAGAGGAGACATGTCATGAAACTGCATCGCATCTGGGGAATTTTTCTCCGCTATTTTTACAACTTGATTCACACCTACGATCGATTGACGGATATGTTCTTTTGGCCTTTTATCGATTTGCTTTTATGGGGACTTACAAGCCGTTACCTCGTTTCTACTGGTACACAAAACAACACTATGGTACTCGCATTACTTGGTGGGATTATTTTGTGGATCTTCCCCTGGCGAGGGCAATATGAGATCACCGTCAGCTTGCTCGAAGATTTGTGGAACAGGAACTTAGTCAATTTATTTGCCACACCCATTCTATTTTCGGAATGGGTAGTAACAGTCATGTTGGTGGGCGTGTTTAAATCTTCTGTTTCCTTTGCTTTTGCCTCGTTCATTGCGATATTTCTCTACGCCGCCAATATCTATACATTTGGTATTTTACTTTTACCTTGGGCTGGACTCCTTATCATGTTTGGGTGGGTTTTTGGTTTTTTGATTGCAAGTTTGATTATGCGCTACGGCACCAAAATCCAAACAATTGCCTGGATGTCCATGGCAGTTGTCTCGCCATTTGCAGGGGTATTTTACCCAATTTCAGTATTGCCCCAGTGGGCCCAGACCGTCGCCAAATGGGTACCAGTTAGCTACGTATTTGAAGCTATGCGTTCAATTATCACAGGTACTGCCGTACCCCTCGCCAATCTATTCTGGCCGTTTATGCTGTGTATTGTCTATCTTGTGTTCGCGTTCCTTATGCTTTACAACAGTTATCATGCGATCCTCAAACGTGGGTTGATCTCGGTAGAATAGCTATGGACAAATTACTCTGTATAGTCGGGCCTACTGGTACAGGCAAAACTGCCAGGGCGATAATGGAATCATTGCAATCACCCAGCATTATTGTCTCTGCCGATTCTCGCCAAGTATTTAGGGGTATGAATATTGTGACGGGCAAAGACCATCCCAAAGATACTCAAGTATATGGCATTGATATCGTAGACCCCGATCAACCAGTTTCAGTGGCGGTGTGGTACGACGCGGTCATACCACATATACACACTGCGTGGGAAACAGGCAAACAAGTGATACTAGTGGGTGGGACGGGTCTGTATCTCAAAGCGATCACTCAGGGTATCGCGACCATGCAGGTTCCAATCAATCAGTCGCTTCGGGATGAACTAAATGAGTATACGGTTTCACGCTTGCAGGATAGCCTACAACACCTCAATTCCGACAAATTACGAAGTATGAATGAGAGTGATCATCACAATCCTCGTCGCCTCATCCGAGCAATTGAAATCGAGCAGTTTAATCTCCAGGATTTAAACACAAGCTCACTTACAACCCTGGAGATTATAACTGAATTTATCGGCCTTAAATATACAAACCTAGAATCTCAAGAATCTGCGATTCGCGATCGCGTGATTTCTCGTCTCAATTTAGGAGCAATCGATGAAACTAAAAATCTTCTCAAAAAATACGACAAAAATCTCCAGTCTATGTCAGCGCTCGGTTACAAAAGCCTTACAAAATATTTAGCAGGTGAGTTCTCCAAAGATCAAATGCTTAACGATTGGGTACTCAAAGAACTGCAGTACGCCAAACGCCAGCTCACCTGGTTTCGCAAACAGTCAGTTATTTGGTATGATGTAGATAATAAATAAACTAAGGAGAATTGTGGAAACAAAAAAAATCGAAATATCTCAAAAAACGATCATTTTCACTACCTGCTTCATTCTAGGTCTTTGGTTGCTTTATCAAGTCAGAAATATTGTCGTTCTACTATTCATTTCTTTCATTTTGATGACCGCAGTCAATCCTCTGGTAAGGTTAGCTAAAAAAATCAAAATTCCCACAATTTTGGTCATGCTAGTAGTCTATTTTGGCCTCATAGGTTTGATTTCGATTGTGATAGCCTCTCTCGTTCCCGCTGTAGTCCAGCAAACTAAGGATATTACGCTTAATTTACCTACCTATATGCATAGTCTCGAGGATGTTTTTAATGCACAGTTTGATCCCAATATTATTGGTGGTTACCTCAACTCCTTACCTTCTAACCTACTCAAGATCGTTGCCGGTACTTTTTCAAATATTATGAACATCTTGGCTATTTTCTTTATGGCCTACTACTTGGTTTTAGAACGTCCACGTCTGCACAAATATCTTTTGCGTTTTTTCCCAGATCATCAAGCAGAAAGTCGAGCAGAAGCATTAGTTTTAGCTATTGAGCAGAAAGTTGGTGGTTGGGTGAGAGGTGAATTGATCCTCATGATTATAATTGGCATCCTTACTTATATTGGGCTCGCATTACTTAACGTTCCCTTCGCACTTCCGCTTGCTGTACTCGCTGGACTCCTAGAGGCAGTGCCAAATTTGGGTCCAACTATTGCCTCAATTCCCGCAATTATAATCGGACTCACTGTTTCTCCCCTGGTTGGACTAGAGGTTCTCATTCTTAGTATTGTGATTCAGCAATTAGAGAATAATCTAATAGTGCCAAAGGTTATGCAATCAGCTACAGGTACTCCTCCACTTGTTACCATTATTGTCTTACTTGTTGGATTCACTCTGGGTGGGATTGCGGGAGCTATTCTTTCTATGCCTATTTATCTGACCATTCAAACCGTTATCAAAGCGTTTAATCCGTCTGAAGGCGGGAGGAGTTAACTATGGATTTCATGGCATGGCAATCTGCTCTATATAATGTTTGGATTTCTACCGCTGGATCAATTCTCTCCATTTTCCCACATCTCTTGGGTGCCATACTTGTGGCCGCCTCCGGTTTAGTCATTGGTAGCTGGGTTAAAACTGTCACCATCAAGAGCTTACAAATGCTTAGATTTGAGACTCTTATAAAAGATACAAAATTCAAGGCCTTTTTGATTAAGGCTGAAGTAACCGACAAAGTCGAAGAAGTAATTGGAGGAATTCTTAAATGGCTGATCGTCTTAACTTTCTTTATTGCTGCTACCAATATTTTGGGATTAACTACGGTATCTAATGTTTTGGTGAGTGTGCTTAGTTATGTTCCAAATGTAATTTCTGCGGTAATCGTGATGGCAATAGGCGTGCTCTTAGCTGGAATTATCGAGGGAGTAGTAAAGGGAGCATTGGCTACCGTTGATTTAAAAACTGCCAGATTAATGGGTAAGATCACTAGCTATACTGTAGTCACGATTACTACTTTAGCCGCTTTCTCAGAACTCAAGATTGCTTCTGATTTCATCAACATCCTTTTTATTGGATTTGTAGCTATGCTCTCACTAGGATTTGGCCTAGCCATCGGACTTGGTGCAAAAGATGTGATTGGCCAGGCCTTATCTGAGTGGTACATAGAGCTTAAAAAAGATCTTAAGAAATAAATATTCATGAATAATCTTCACGCCATTATTCTTGGGATCGTTGAGGGTTTAACCGAGTTTTTGCCTGTTTCCTCAACTTTTCATTTAATCTTCAGTGCCAAAGTGCTTGGACTTGAGTCAACAGAATTTCTCAAGTTATTTGAGGTATTTATTCAGAGCGGAGCCATTTTTTCACTTGTCTTTATTTACGCCAAAACTCTCCTAACCAATAAGAAGCTTTTTCTCAATACACTCTATGCTTTTATGCCTACGGCAGTAGTGGGAATGGTTTTATATAAAGTTATTAAGGCAATTTTCTTTGAAGCCGACTGGCTAATGCTCTCTGTCTTTGTCATAGTGGGAGTACTTTTTATTCTATTAGAAAAGTATCAGCGTAGTCACAACATCATCTTGTCTAAAACCTGCGACAACCTAACTTTCCGCGATTCATTAATGATTGGGACAACTCAAGCTCTCTCAGTAGTACCTGGCGTATCACGCTCTGGATCAGTTATTGTCGCCATGATGTTGCTCGGGTATAAACGAGAAGAAGCCGCCAAGTTCACTTTTCTCTTGTCATTGCCAACCATTTTTGCAGCTTCTGTTCTCGATTTTTATCAAAGCAGAAAATTGTTATTTAATTCTTCAGTTAGCTATGCGCTGTTAGCAGTTGGTTTTCTCACTTCATTTCTTGTTGCCTACATCGTAGTTAAGTGGTTCACCAAATACCTATCCAATCACACTTTAGAAATCTTTGGTTGGTATAGATTAATCGTTGCAGGTGTTATTCTTGTCTCTATGGCATTACTTTAATTAAGAGCGGATCAGAATAAATTGAGATCATTCTAGCATTTGAGTCATGGAATTCAGCTCGAATAATCTCTAAAGGACCTAGTCCTGGGTAACTATAATCCATCAATTCAGTTTTAGAACTATTTAATTGAATCACTTCAAAGTTTATCTTCATTTTCTTACCCAGACTGTCGACTAGAGGGATTTGACTAGTGATTATTACGCCATTAACGGCTGTAATATTTAGGGGTTCACTTACATAAGAGATTTCAATCATTCCCTTAGTAGCACTGGTGGCATTAGATGTATATATTTTACCGCTAGTGCTAGTTAATTTTTGGAATCCTACTTGAGCAGCTCTAGCCACGTCATATAGCAATAGGTTGCCATCCCACTTGGCCTCATTCTTGTTTACAGCTACCCACACAGATCCAGATCTAGCTCCAGCTGGAATCTTTACTTCAATAATCGTATTGCTCCATCTAATTACTCCATCATTTTCTGCCTCAACATTGCCCACATGTACTTTGCTACCCCATTGGAAATCTCCAAAATTAGACCCAAGCACAACTACAGTATCTCCAGTTTTGCCAAAGAAAGTACTTACTCGATCAATTTTTGGTAGTGCATTAGGATAGTTAGGGGGAGGAATCACGATTGGAGTTTCCTCAGCAGCGGATGAACGGTTTTCAGTATCCTGTTGAGCTAATTTAACCGAAATAGGAATAATTAAAATCAAAAATAAAATTAAATTAAATCCAACAATTCTTTTCCAGGATAGAGTTTGATGGATTCTTTCATAAATATTCTCTGGCATACTTCTTAACTCCTTTTACTGATTGTAATAATCCGATCTTCATGATTAAAGTTAATAGAAAATTCATCAAACAATCCTTTTCTTCCCAGTATATACGTGGTGGAGTTGGATTCTGTAAAAGTAGCCGGAAATTCAAAGTCTGTATTGCCAATTTTGATTGTAATTTTATCTAGATATGCAAAGGCAGGCACGCCGGAAAAACCCTGCAGTGTTATTCGTTTGGCTCTAGCCAAGTCTACTCCAGTATCTCGTGCGGCTTGAAGAGGGAGGGTGGTTACAACTGCTCCAGAGTCAAGTAGAAATGTAGTATCGACGTATCCTTGTGTAGTTTTCATTGGCATCGTGACCTTAGGTTCTTGTACAAATCCAAAGCTCTCGTATAAGGTATTTTTGTAAGGCACAGTGTATTCTAATTTTCCAAATGCATCAGTCACTGACACCTGGTTAATCTTGGAAGTAAAAAATACTCCCCGAATCAGGAGAAATAACCCAAGTGCTATTGCAAATCCAAACAAAGAAAAAACTTTAACTATTGCCATGGTTTTAACTGAGTTTGATGCTCCACTACCTGAGTCGCCAACATGTTCATCAAACGTTAAGTAAGCCATGCAAGATTCATGTTATCATATTAGCATGCAATTTACGTTAGAATTAATTATTGTGGCATCTTTGGCAACGTTATCTCTAATTCTCAATATCATTCTGTTTATCTGGATTCATAAAATTACCTCTCACTACAATAGTCTCACTAAAGGAATCGATCAAAAGACGCTAATGAACGCTTTGCAAGGTATCCAGAAGACCATAGCTGAGCATGAAAGGGTGCAAGGAATAATTAAGTCAGATCTGCACAAAGACAAAGAAGAAGCCAAGTCACATCTTCAAAACTTAACTCTTAAGAGATTTAATCCTTTTGGTGACACGGGCGGGGATCAAAGTTTTATTCTCGCTTTATTAGACGGCAACAAAGACGGGGTTGTGATAACATCATTACACAGTAGAGAAAATACACGTTTCTATGTAAAATCAGTTAGTGGTGGGGTAGGTATAGATCATCCCCTCTCTGACGAAGAACAAAAAACAATAAATCGAAAGGGTAAATAGCTTATGCAAAATTCACTTGGTAAAATCATTGTCATTTTTCTCTTGATATTCTCTCTATCAGGTGGTGCTAGCTATGGATTAACCACTTATCTTTACTCTCCAGAAAACGGTGGGCCAGTGACCCCAGTTGCCACACCTCCAGTGGGTGGTGGGTTAAATATTGATCCCTCTGCTCCTCGAAATTCCGAATGCCCAATTAATGGGCAAATGTTCACCTCTGCTGAAGAAAAAGTCTGGAAATCTCGTCGCCCAATCTTTGCTATGATCGAAAATACTCCAGATGCACGCCCGCAATCAGGCCTAAACTCAGCTGATATTATCTATGAGGCTGTGGCTGAAGGTGGCGTATCTCGCTTTGGTGCCGTATTTTATTGTGGAGTATCGGCTAAAGATACGATTATTGGCCCGGTTCGCAGTGCCAGAACTCACTTTATCAATGCTGCCTCCGAATACAACTATCCTCTCTATACCCACGTTGGTGGTGCCAACTGTGGATCAAGTGATCCAAAAACCTGCAATACCGATAAACGCGTCCAGGCTCTTGAGCAAATCAATCAATATGGTTGGGGCGGTGCTAAAGGCAATGATTTGAATCAGTTCTCTATCGGCTTCCCCACGTTCTGGAGAGATTATGAGCGACTAGGTAGAACAGTCGCCACCGAACATACCATGTACTCAAGCACTGAGAAACTCTGGAAATATGCCGCTGGTACCAGAGGATGGACCAACAAGACTCCAGATGGAAAAACCGAATGGTTGACTGCATTTATTCCTTTCACGTTTAAAGACGACGCCAAAGAGAAGGGGAGTACCAGCAAAATCTCCTTTGGATTCTGGGAAAGCTATCATGACTACGATGTAGTCTGGAATTATGATTCTGCTAAAAATGCTTATACACGTGAAAACGGAGGTTCAGTTCACAAAGATCTAAACGATGACTCTCAATTGACCGCCAAGGTCGTAGTAGTCCAGTTTGCCAAAGAGCTTGGACCCTTGGACGAACACAAGCATATGCTTTACGAGATCATTGGAACCGGTAAGGGTATCGTTTTTCAAGATGGTACAGTTACCGAAGCCACCTGGTCAAAAAAAGATCGTGAGGCTCGCACAGTTTGGACCGATGCCAAAGGCAAGAAATTGTCCTTTAACCGCGGCAAGATTATGTTTGAGATTCTCCCCCTCGACAACTCTGTTGAATATTGATCTAATCTTGTGTACAATTAAATCATGTCTAGCTTATCAGATTTTATTGTATCTAAAGTTCGGGTTAAATTGTTAGAGGTTTTTCTTGTTGACCCAGAAGAAATGTTCTATATCCGCGAACTAACTCGCAAGATCAGTGAAGAAATCAATGCAGTAAGACGTGAGCTGATTCACCTACAGTCAGTCGGAATGCTTAAAGACGAGAAGCGTGGTAACCGGATTTACTATACTTTCAACAAAAATTATTTATTCCACAAAGAACTCATGAGTATGATTGGCAAAACAACGGGTCTTGGTCTGGCTCTGACCAAGGCAGCTCCCAAACTAGGTCGACTTAAGTACGCTATGGTCTCTGGTAGATTCGTTCGCCACATGCTACGAGCCAAGGATACTGTAGACCTCTTGCTCGTTGGGGATCTCATTATGCCCCAGCTCACCGAGTTAGTTAAAGAGCAGGAAGCCAAGCTAACTAGGGAGATCAATTATACGGTCATGACAGAAGCTGAGCTTTTGTATCGCAAAACTCACAATGACCCCTTTATTGGTCGCATCCTCGAAGCCTCTCGGGTCATGATTGTCGGAGACGAAGAGGAACTTGTGGCATGAACACAACTAGGATAACCAAGATCGGCAATTCCAAAGGTATTATTATCCCCAGTGAAATCATCAAGGCATTAGTCCTGGAGGAAGGAGACGAGGTAGAGTTAAATTTTAATCCTACTTCTCAAGTACTCTCAGCTATTTTTACCCAAACTAAACAACTCAAACTTGATGTAAAATGAATCCTTATGAAACTACGTCGCAATATTTTCCTCATTATCCTTCTCTCTGCAGTGGCGTTGATCATCGATGCTCCAAAAAATTATCCCATCAATTTTAATTTTTTTGGCAAAGATATATCCTTTACTATTTCTAGCCCCACTTTGACAGTTGGTACATTCCACCGAGAACTTTTGATCAAGCAAGGTCTAGACCTACAGGGGGGGACTGAAGTAACCCTCAAAGCCGATATGTCAGACGTCGAGCTTGCAGATCGTCAAGATGCCCTAGATTCTGCCAAGGAGATTATCGCACGTCGCGTCGATCTCTATGGTGTAGCAGAGCCCTCGATTAAAACTATTGTCAGTCAAGATGATTATCGCATTTCTGTAGCATTGCCTGGAGTGAGTAATCCTGATGAAGCCTTGGAGTTAATTGGTCAGACAGCCTCACTCGATTTTTATGAGCTACCTATTGCCACCGACAGTCCTACTTATAATGATTTGCGTTCCACTGGACTCACAGGTAAGGATTTAAAGAAAACCAGCGTTGGTTTTGATACAAACACCGGCAAACCCCAAATTAACCTGGAGTTTACAGAAGAAGGAGGACATAAATTTGGAGAAATTACGAGTCGCAATATTGGCAAGCAAGTGTGGATTTTATTAGATGGTCAAGTTTTGACTGATCCTGTGGTTCAGCAAGCTATCTTAGATGGCAATGCAGTTATCAATGGCGAATACACAATCGAAACAGCCAAGAATATGGTCATTACTCTAAACGCTGGGGCTCTCCCTATTCCAATCGAGATTATTCAGCAACAAAATATTGCTCCAACCCTAGGTTCTGAAAGTATTCGCAAAAGTATTCAGGCAGGACTTGTTGGTCTAGGACTCGTTGCACTGTTTATGATTCTCAATTACGGCTGGCTTGGATTCATTGCTGATATCGGCTTAGTTATTTATGGCTTACTTACTTTATCCATTTATAAGTTAGTGCCAATTACTGTCACCTTACCTGGTCTCGCCGGTTTTATCCTCTCTATCGGTATGGCAGTCGATAGCAATATTTTGATCTTCGAGCGTATGAAAGAAGAGATTCGAAAAGGCAGCGATTGGAGTAGGAGTATGGAGCTAGGTTTTGGTAAAGCCTGGGATGCGATTAAAGATGCCAATATTGCCACCCTTATCACTACCTTTGTGTTATTTAATCCTTTTGATTGGACCTTTCTCAACAGTTCAGGTATGGTCCGAGGATTTGCCTTGACTCTCTTCCTAGGTATTGCCATCTCACTCTTTACTGGCATCTTTGTCACTCGTAATTTACTTCGTGCGTTAACATCATCAAAGGGGGTGCATGCCAACTAAACTCAAAATACTACAACCCATGAAATACTGGTGGCTTTATTTCATCATATCTCTGATGGTTATTATTCCTGGTTCTTACTCTCTCATTAAGTATGGTCTCAAACCTTCAATCGATTTTACGGGTGGTACCACTATCGTTTGGGAAGTAAAAAACGATGAAGATAATCTTCGTAAATTAGCAGAGGAGTCAGGTATTAATATTCAAACCATCTCCCAAAAAAATAATACTTGGACTATAAATACCAATGCTCTCAGTCGCGAGAGTTATCAAGCATACAAAACTAAGGTTATTGGGGTTCAGGAATTGTCCTTTGACACAGTTGGTCCATCACTTGGGAGTGAACTGATCAGAAAAACTCTGTATGCAGTATTACTTTCAGCTTCCCTTATTTTGATCTACGTAGCTTATCGTTTCAAAAACATCAAATTTGGTGTCTCGGCTATTCTAGCCATGCTTCATGATTCACTTATACTTCTTAGTGTATTTAGTTTGATTGGACATTTCTGGGGAGTCGAAGTCGACACTTTGTTTGTCACCGCTCTCCTTACCATTCTCAGCTTCTCTGTCCACGACACTATCGTGGTCTATGATCGTATCCGTGAACTAAAGAAAAAGCATGGTTACTTAGAAACCAATGATATTATCAATCGTGCAGTAGTTGAGACCATGGGGCGGAGTATCAACAACTCTCTGACTATCATTTTTATGTTGCTTGCCATGTATTTACTTGGTGGGGAGAGTACAAAATGGTTTATTTTTGCTCTCCTTATCGGCACAATCTCAGGTACTTATTCTTCTACCTTTACAGCGGCTCCACTTCTTATTGTTTGGGAAAAAATTTCTCACAAATTAAAAAAATGAAAATCTACATTGCGCGCCACGGAGAGTATCAAAATCCCGCTGGAGTTGTGCCTTATCGTTTACCCGGATTTTCTCTTACCGAGCTAGGGCGCAAGCAAGCAGTTCTTCAAGCTGAAAAATTATCTAGTTTCAAAATACGTGATATCTTCGTTAGCCCTATTGAACGTACCCACGAAACCGGGATCATTATCGGCCGAATCTTGAAACTGCATCCCAATGTGAAGGAGGAATTGATCGAAACAGGAACACCGCTTCAAGGTATGAAAAAAGAAGAAATATCACTCCTTTCACCCAACTATCCCTACGACGTGCAATTGCACATAGATGGCGGGGGCGAACTGCCCGAAGGCATTTTTGAACGTGTTAATAGCTTGGTAGAAAAATTGAAATTGATGAGTAAAAGCTCTAGTCATCTACTTGTTTCACATGGTGATCCAATTACTATTTTTTTGATCAAGACCTTGACTGGCACGATACCTCACTCGGTCGAAGAATTTGAAAAATCGTCGCGCAGTCGCTACATCCCCATGGGTGGTCTGATCTGCCTCGATTACGCTCAGCCAGGGATCCCCAAATATACAGAAATAATTTGATTTTAGTTTGTCTCCGGGTCAGTAGTAAGCCAGATTCTGTTTTTCGGTGATCATTTCTCTAATGCCCGCAAACTTGGAGCCTGTCCCGACTTGCGTCGGGAGCGAGGAGTGCTACTCATCAGCTCATTCGTCGGTTGCAGCGGGGAGGATTGCCCGTTTCACTCCCACTCAAGGGATTCGTCACTGTTGCTCTAACTGGCAATTACTTGCTCGAGCTTGCGCTCGACACCCTGCACTCTGCTGTCTGGACTTTCCTCTCCGGTTGTAACACCGAAGCGATCACCCACCAACCCGGAGACAAAGCTATTATAGCAGGCATATAATGACAGCCTGAACAAAAATAAAAATATCAAGATTATTCCCAGGAGGTTTTGAAAGTAATATTTTGAAACATTAGGAGAAAAAGACACGCATAATCAACCATGGATGATGAGGACAGCTGATTTTCTAAAACTTTAATACTATACAGTATTAAAGTTTAAGCATTCCCCAACTCTTTAATCCTATCCTCCAAATACTCTTTGGTATTTTTCGCTGGGTCATCCAAAATTTCCTCGAATAATATGTTCAATATTTCACCAATTTTCCTACAAGGGTTTAACCCTAGTATCTGCATGATGTCTGCACCATTTATATTCATGTCTTTGAGTGACAGTGGTTCATATAGTTGCTCGCCGATTCGTTTCTGTAGCTCTGTCAGTCTCCAACTAGTAGCCTTGGATCCTCCACCCACCCGGTCACCAATGCGTAGCGCCATCATATCGTGGATATTTTCTTTGCCCACTCTGCGAATAAATCGGCGAATCGAAGCATCAGTCATCTTCGACTCGTAGACAAACATATGCCATCGCACGAGGGTAAATACTCTATCTTGGTCTTTTTTGGAAAGTTTTAGTCGCTCCGCAATGCGTTTGGCAGTCCGCGCACCCGACACTTCGTGATTATAAAAAGTCACCCCCCGCACACCCTCTAGCTTTGCCACTACTGGCTTGTCGATATCATGGATCAGAGTCGCTAGTCGCACTACCGGGTCAGGTGAAGGACACGCACGCAATGCTTCTAGGCTATGCGTAAACACATCATAAATATGGTGACCACCTTGCTTGACGGACTTGGTCGTGAGAAACTCAGGGATCACAATATCCATGATGGCGGTATTGATCATAAGTTGGATGCCATCAGCTACGTGTTCACTGCCTAACAATTTCATTGTTTCGGCTCCAATCCGTTCCCACGAGATTGCTTTAAGATTGGGCACTTTGTCTTTTAGTGCTGTGAGAGTATTGGGCTCGATCATAAATCCCAGTTGTGCAGAGAGTCGGATAGCTCTCATGATCCGAAGTGCATCTTCTTCAAACCGTTGACTCGCCTCACCCACTGCTTTAATGAGTTTATTTTCAATGTCCTCTTGACCACCATAAGGATCTAAAATTTCTTGTCGCAGGTTGATCGCAATCGCATTAATCGTAAAGTCGCGACGCTTGAGATCCTCTGTAATAGTGGTTCCCCACAGAACACTATCAGGTCTACGCTTGTCGCTATACTCGCCTTCAGAGCGGTAGGTCGTAATGTCATAGAGGACACTGTCATCAATCTCTCCTTCAGCGAGTCCAAATTGTTCCCGTATGTGTTTACCCGCGACTTTCACCGTGCCATATTCATTATCATAAAAACTCTCAGAAAAGAGGGGGACAATCTCCTCTGGTGTGGCATTAGTTGTCACGTCCCAGTCAGCGCTTGGGATACCTAGGAGTACATCTCGTACAGCCCCTCCGACAATCCAAGCCTCAAATCCAGCTTTCTCCACCGTTTCCACGATTTTTGTAACGCCATGGTCAAAGACAAACTTCATTACTTGCATTATACCCGTATAGCAACCTCTAGGGTAGAATGAGTATATGGAGATTCAAGCAAAAGCCAAAATTACCGGTGAAATGACTGCGGAATCAATTTTTGAGGCAATTCTCTCTAGTCGTGGGCACAAAATTAAGCAAGACCAAATAGATTTCCTCAGCCCGCAGGAACCGACTTTAGCATATTTACTCAAAGAATCGGGGATTAAAAAAATAATTCTGTCCAAAGCCATCAAACTATTAGATTCTCATCTAAAATCTGATTCTGACATTTGTATTTTTGGCGATTATGACGCTGATGGGGTGACCTCTACGGCTATCATGTGGCAGGCTATGACAGCCTATGGCAAAGTCCAAAAATCTAAGTCCCGCATTCTCCCATTTATTCCCGATCGTCATCGTCACGGTTATGGATTATCCCGTGAGGCAGTGAGTGAGGTAATTAGTAGAGAGGCATTTAGCAAGACTGACTACTCTGATTTCTCACCCAAATTAATTATTACCATCGACACGGGTATCGTAGCTCACACCGGCATTAAATCATTTAGAGATGCGGGAATTGATGTGATCGTCACAGATCATCATCAGCCAGAGGCTATCTTACCTATCGCCAATTTTTTTATTCATACCCTTGCCACCTCGGGAGCTGGTGTTGCCTGGATATTTTCGTTAGCTTTGTTGGGGAATTCTGCCATGAAACTACTCGATCTTGCGGTCATTGGAGTAGTGGGAGATATGATGCCATTGATTGGCTTAAATAGGTCAATTACAACCTACGGACTTAAAGCATTGGCAAAATCTACTCGTCCCGGACTTTTGGCAATGAAAGCGGCGATGGGCATAGATAATAAAGTTTTAACTACCTACGATATTAGCTTCGGTATCGCACCTCGCATTAATGCCGCAGGCCGTATCTATAGTCCTCTTGATGCTCTTAGACTGCTTTGTACATCCGATACAAAATTATCCAGCGAGCTGTCGCTCAAAATTGAGTCCCACAACAAGGATCGGCAAGTTTATACCGACAATGCTCTTAAGCAGGCTATCCAAACTAAAGTAGATCATAAAATTATTGTGATCATTGGCGACTATCACGAGGGAGTCATTGGTCTTGTGGCTGGTAAACTATCCGAAATGTGGAATAGGCCAGCTATAGTCATGAGTGATAATGGAGAAGTCATTAAAGGTTCTGCTCGCTCTATTCCTGGCATAAATATTACAAGTCTTTTACGTTCACTCAAAACTCCCTTCCTGGGTCTTGGTGGTCACGAACAAGCTGCGGGATTTAGCTTGAACAAATCAGATATTAAAAAATTCACCAAGGAACTCGAAAGCATATGTGATGAAAAAATTAGTGAAAAATTGTTAGTTAAATCACGTGGATGCGATCTTGCTCTCCCACTCGCTATCACTTCGCTCAGGCTTGCCAAAATGCTTGGTAGTTTAGAGCCATATGGTATAGCCAATCCCAAACCAAAATTCTTATTTAGTGATGTGAAAGTTCTGGAAGATCGTAAATTGGGCGTAGAGGGCAAGCATCGCAAACTCACTATCGAACAATTAGGAAACACTCGTGAGCTCATGCTGTTTAATTCCAGCGAAGAATACCCGCTCAAGTCATTCAAGTCAATAATTGCCACAATCGACATAAATGTTTGGAGAGAGAAAGAGTCACTCCAACTAATTGCTTCATATGTTGAAATTTAAATATCCCAATCTAGACTTGTCTCGTCAGCTTTTTGCCATTAGCATTTTGTTTGTAGCTAGTTTTTATCCTGGTCACAATAAATTGCAAACCTTGGTCTTAAACCCTGGTCCGATGAAGTCGTATGATCTCTCTCATAATCTTTTTACCATCTATCCCATGAGCGACGGTACCAAAGTTCCCCCGCTCTCGTCTCGCGGTGTAGTCGTACAAGATTTACATAGTCATGCCATTATTTTTGAACGTCAAGCGGATATCCATATGTTGCCTGCCTCAACTACCAAGATTATGACTGCTCTAGTTGCTCTAAATACCTGGCAGGATTTAGACACAGTACTCACCGTCAAAAATGAAGATCGAGCAATCGGGCAGACGATCGATCTTGTCAAAGGCGAGCAATTAACAGTCGAAAGCTTGCTCAAAGGTATATTGATTCATTCTGGTAATGATGCTGCCCTCGCATTAGCCGACAATTACCCAGGAGGCTATTCAGAGTTTGTTGTGGCCATGAATGCAAAGGCCAAAGAACTGCATCTAGACAATACAACCTACAAGAACCCCTCCGGTATTGAGCAATATGGTCATGTTACTACGCCTCGCGACTTAGCTATTCTTGCGGGAGTTGCGATGTCGAATCCCACGATTGCACAAATCGCAAATATCAAATTCACCATCGTTACAGATATAACGGGAGAGATTTCTCACCCACTAGAGACAACCAACGAATTACTTGGTGTCATCGATGGACTTCATGGCTTAAAAACTGGCTGGACCGAGAATGCGGGGGAATGTCTCGTGAGTTATATCGAGCGAGACGGTCACGCAGTTATTATTGTCGTTCTAGGTTCCCTTGATCGATTCGGCGAAACCACAAAACTGGTAGATTGGGTCTATAGTCATCACAACTGGATTACCCCTGTCCTGTAAGTTATAATGCTAATTATGAGAATACAAATACGTGAGCTAGGTGACAGAATTGGCGAAACAGTCATTGTCGCTGGCTTTGTTCATACTATTCGCAATCAGGGTAAGATTGCCTTTTTACGATTACGCGACGAGTCAGGATCAGTCCAAGTGGTGAGTGGTACCTGGAACGCAGAAGTATTTAGCGTCATCAAAGATCTCTCACTTGAATCAGTAATCGAAATTGAAGGCCTAGTCAAAGAGTCAAAACAAGTTCCAGAAGGTTTCGAGCTTGATGGTTTAAAAGTCACGGTACTCTCCGCTTCTGAGGCTCAACTTCCGATCCCCGTAGTTATGGAGAAAGGGGCCTCCGAAGTTGACGTTACCAATCGTTTCGACTGGCGTTGGCTGGATTTACGCAAAAATAAGTCGCACAAAATATTCAAAGTCTGGACTATTCTGGAGCAAGGAGTAAGAGAATATTTTGTCAAAGAAAAATTTACCCAATTATATTCTCCATCTTTCATGAGTACAGCCAGCGAAAGTGGTGCCGAAGTATTTGAAGTGAAATATTTTGAAACTAAAGCGTATCTAGCTCAGTCTCCTCAGTTCTATAAACAAATGGCCATGGCCAGCGGATTCGAAAAAATATTTATGATGGGCCCTGTTTTTCGTGCTGAGCTCAGTTTTACAACTCGTCACATGACCGAGTTTACCGGTTGGGATTTTGAAATTGCCTATATCAAATCTCACCATGAGATCATGGATCAGGAAGAGGCGATGCTTATATCAGGGTTTAAAAAATTAAAGGAAGCGGGTCTGATTGATGACGAGATTAAAGTACCAATGGTTCGCATTTCGCTTTTAGAGGTAAAAATTAAACTGAAAGCAACTGGTATCAAGAGTGATAAAGAAGGGGATTTGTCACCTGATGAAGAGCGGGGAATTTGCAAAATTATCAAAGAAGAAACAGGAAGTGATTTTGTCTTCGTGACCGATTATCCTCCTACTACACGCGCCTTTTATCATATGCGAGATCAGGAGACAGGGCTCACCAAGAGTTTTGACTTGCTCTATAAAGGTGTCGAGATCACAACTGGTGCCCAGCGTGAACATCATCACGATATTCTGGTAAAACAAGCATTAGAAAAAGGTTTAACCAAAGAATCCCTGGCTGATTATCTGAAATTCTTTAGATTTGGCTGTCCTCCCCATGGCGGAGTCGGGATTGGCCCAGGAAGAATCGTGGCTCAACTCCTCGACCTCGCTAGTGTTAAAGAAGCTACTTACTTGCCACGCGACGTCAAACGCCTGCGTCCATGATTATTCTAGCCAAACATCAGAAATGGCAGAAACATAACCTACAAAGTCAGGGTCACCTTTAAACACGTATACTGGTTGCATAAATTGTTGGGGGGTGTCTGAGTCATAATATTGAAGCGATACTTCTCGAATCGTTACATTTGTTGTATTTGGTTTAACGCCAGCTATAAATCCAAGTCCTTTTTGCATTCTCTGCCACGCTTCAGGTATTCCAATCAGTGGATATACTGCTGATCTATTTAGGTCGACGGGGAAGTAGTTATAGTTCAAATTGATGAATTGTCGCTCATCTTCTCGTTGTAATGCGATAATTCCGGTGATTAATCCTCGATCAGATCGTGGAGCTACTACATTCACGCCATCAACTGGGGAACGATAGAGGTTTACTTGAATAAAGTGAGCCTGAGATAAAGATACTGCCGAAACAATTTGATCCTTGTCTGCTTTCAAATACTGTATAGTCGAGGTTCCTTCTTTAATGTCATCAGGTAGTAGATCGACTCGACCCAGCAGATTATATATTCGATCGAGTGCTTGTGGATCTGTGTAGTAAATCGTTGGGACAGTGTAGCTTGTATCATCTTGCCATTTCTTATCCAGCACAAAGGCACCAGTAATAATATTAATCGTGAGAGAGGTAGGGATTGGGTCCGTGTCGTCCCAGCGATACTCAGTTTCTGATAGTTTCTTTGGTGGTAAGATAAAGTCTAGTCTCGTAGCCACGGCCTGGGCACCGTCGTAAGCTAGTAAGTTAGCCTTTTTGATCGGCATAAAAAATACTTTAAATTGATTGGGTAGTTTATTTGGTAGTCCTCCAGTTGGGGTCTCGAGCGTGTAGTTATAAGTGGCTAGTTCTGCTTGAGGGAAGACTAGCTTTGGTAGTTTGCCAAACAACACGTCAGGGGGAGGGGGTGGATCGGGGTGAATTTTCTTCCAGTAGGCAATCGATGCGGTGAGGACAATTCGGCCAACCATCAGGAATACGAGTGCAATCCCACCATACTTAATCGCTTTTCGCGCTACTATCGCTGTCTCGCCAAGATTCGTCATACTCTTAGTATATAATACTTCCATGACTGTACGTACTCGCATCGCACCTTCTCCCACAGGGATTGCCCACTTAGGCACGGCTTACATGGCTATGCGTAATTTGGCGATCGCCAAGCAAAATGGCGGCAAATTCCTCATTCGTATCGAAGACACTGATCGACAGCGTTATGTCGAGGGAGCAGTCGAAATGATCTTCGATGCCATGAAGTGGTTAGGCTACCCCAATGATGAGGGTCCAAATGTAGGTGGTCCTCATGCTCCCTATACTCAGTCAGAGCGACTTTCCATCTATAAAGAATATGTACAAAAACTCCTATATAACAAAAAAGCTTATTATTGTTTCTGTACTAAAGAAAGACTCGAAGAAGTCAGGATCAAAGCCCAAGAAAAAAAAGAACTGCCTTGTTATGACAGGCACTGTCGCAATTTGAGCGAGAGCGAGGTAAAGTTGCAGCTCAACTCGGGTATTCCGTATGTGATTCGCCTCGCAGTACCAGAGAATGGGGTTACTATTTGCTATGACTTTGTGCGTGGTGCAGTCGAATTTCAGAACGCCGGTATTGATGACCAAGTCCTTCTTAAATCTGATGGTTATCCTACCTATCACTTAGGAGTAGTGGTAGATGATCATTTAATGGAAGTTACTCACATTATTCGCGGGGAAGAATGGCTCTCTAGCTCGCCCAAGCATGTGCTGATCTATCAGGCCTTTGGTTGGGAGTTGCCAATCTTTGTTCATCTACCCCTGATCCGGAACAAGGATCACTCTAAAATGAGTAAGCGCAAAAATGATGTCTCAATTCTCTCTCACCGTGACAAAGGGTATCTACCCGAGGCCATCAACAATATGTTGGCTCTCATGGGTTGGTCTCACCCAGAAAAGAAAGAAATTTTTAGCCTATCCGAATTCCTAAAATTGTTTACGCTGGAGCGGATCACTTTGACCGCACCGGTTTATGATATAGAAAAACTCAACTGGTTTAATGGTATATATATTCGCGAGATGGACAATATCGAACTCATCAAACGTCTCACCCCCTTTATCCCTGCCGATTGTTTACCAGAATTGGTTAGTCAAATACTCCCCCTTATTAAAGAGCGTTTGGTAACACTCAAAGATTTTGAATCACTTACCGACTTCTTCTACCGTGACATTACCATTGATCAAACTCTTTTAACAAAAAAGTCGAGTCCTGAGGAGGTCACTACTCAATTAGATACTACGAGGACTGTCCTTGTAGGTCTTGATGAAAAAAGTTGGACACATGAAAACATAGAACAAAAAATTAGATCATTGTCTGAGGAGAAAGGGTGGAAACCAGGTCAGTACTTCATGATGCTCCGCGTAGCGGTGACAGGTAAGTCCGCCACCCCACCACTCTTTGAAACCATGGCAGTCCTGGGTCGCAAAAAAGTCCTCGCTCGCCTGTCCCCATAGTTGCGATTCTTGCGTGATTTTAGGCGAGTGATCGGAACTTTAGACCAGCAAATTCTTTGCCATTTTAATCAACTCTTCCGCACTCACAAGCTTAGAATCTTTCTCATTCCTCATTTTCACTTCGATTTTATCTCCAGTCTTGGTCGATACGACCGCGCGGATCGGGCAACCAATCATATCTGCCTCACCTAGCTTTTGTCCCGCCCCCACGTCCGTCCGCTCGTCATATAGCACCTCGATCCCTGCTTCCTGCAATCTTGCATATACTTCATCTGCTCGCTTAATTACATTTAGGTCATTGGTATTCAAACTCGCCAAGTGGATGGTGTAGGGTGCTATACTAGCAGGCCAAACAATTCCATATTCATCATTAAACTTCTCTACAATCACCCCCATCGTGCGAGAGATACCTATCCCATAGCAACCCATGATTGGGTGTGTTTTCTCTCCACTTTCGTTTACAAAAGTGAGATCAAACGCTTTTGAGTATTTGATACCAAGGTCAAAGACGTTCCCCACTTCCGACGCCATCGCCGATTTAAGTTGATTTTTATGACAACTTGGACACTCATCTCCCAGTTTGTATGTTTTGATATCGTCCACATTCACACAGTAGTCGCATGTGTCACAGTAGAGCACAGGCGCTTCTCCTGCATCGGTTAAGACTTCAAATTCGTAACTAACTTTTTCAGTAAATGCACCACCAGATGCCTCTGTTGCCTTGGCAACTAATCCCAGGCGCCGATATACATTCATGTACGCCACTTTGGCTTTGGCATAAAACGTATCAAAATCAGCTTGGGTCGCATGAAAGCTATACATATCTTTCATGAGAAATTCGCGTCCGCGCATTATCCCCGATTTGCTTCGCAACTCATCGCGGAATTTCCAGTTGATATGATAGATCGCGAGTGGCAAATCTTTGCCACTGTGGATCCATTCTTTTGCCAATGGGGTGACAGTCTCTTCATTACTTTGTGACATGGCATAATCCTTGCCGGTACGACTTTTGATTTTAAATAGCACGTCGATTTTGTCCCAACCACCCGTTTGTTTCCAAAGTGCCGAAGGGTGGAGCATGGGCATGAGCACTTCTTGCGCATCTATCCTATCCATTTCTTCTCGCACGATGTTAGATATCTTGTTTAGGACTCTGAGTCCCAGAGGGAGGTAGGTATAGACCCCAGCCATCACTTGACGAACAAATCCGGCTTGTACTAGTAGCCTGTGATTAGCGGTATCTGCGGCACTCGGTGCATTCTTTAGAGTCTTTACAAACATTTGTGAGTATTTCATAAATTACCTCCTTAAAATAGTTTTCCGCCTACTATTGCTTGGTCTTTATCTGGTACCATCAGTATACACTCGTGATCTTGGTCAGGTACACCAAGTGTGAGTACTTCCGACAGGAATGGTCCAATTTGGCGCGGAGGGAAATTGACGACTCCCATCACTAGCTTGTCCAGTAGTTCTTCTTTTTTATAATACTTCACGAGCTGTGCACTCGATACTTTGGTACCAATTTCTGCACCAAAATCAATTTTCAACTTGTAAGCCGGCTTGCGAGCCTGGGGGAAATCCTCTACTGCCACAATCCGTCCTACCCGGATATCCAGTTTAACAAAGTCGTCGTAGGTTGCCATATTTAATTAAAATAATTATATATCATACGTCAATAATTCGTCAAAAAGCTTGAGTTCTAAACGGAAATGCAACACCTGCAAGTAAAATGCAGGACATGACATATTTAAAATCAAGCGATCGTGATCTCCTGGCCTTGTGACGAGCCCAAAATATTAGTATCAGGGAAATGGGAAGGAGGCTAAAAAGATCCCCATCAGTTATCTCTCGTGAGTTTTCTCGCAACAAGACCTGGGGTGACTATATTGCGATTGCAGCAGAAGCTAAGGCAGTCAGAGGCAACTGTGCAAGCTCAACAGAATATCTTT
>Ga0105047_10000181_pt1 | contig 94970 bp, 84 predicted proteins | sample MAT04_FD_78384 | JGI IMG/M metagenome (GOLD analysis project Ga0105047, IMG submission 78384) | Freshwater microbial communities from Lake Fryxell liftoff mats and glacier meltwater in Antarctica - MAT-04 (megahit assembly) | ecosystem: Environmental > Aquatic > Freshwater > Ice > Liftoff... | reverse complement strand
TCGTCCTCGTCCTCGTCCTCTTCGTCCTCGAACTCCTCCTCGTCCTCGTCCTCTTCGTTCTCGTCGTCCTCGTCCACCTCGCCGGCGGCGATTGCCTTCAGCTTGGCCGCGAGATCCTGGGTGGTCGTGAGGGTCGCCAGGAGCGACTCCGACGTCGAGAGGTCGAAGCCCTGGCTCTCGGTGAAGACGCACGGCCCGAGCTCCTCGAACAGCGAGCGCACCGCCGACACGAGCGCCGGATCGAAGCGCTGCGCGCGATCGATCCGGATCGTCGACTGACACTTCGCGAGGCGCTCGAGGGCGGACTCCTCGAACTTCACGTTGAGCTTGCCGGGCTCGGTGAGCGAGGCGCGCACCTCGGCCGGGGTCGGGACGGGCAGCTTGAGCACCGAGACGTCCGGCCAGCAGCCGAGCGACGGCGGCTCGAGCTCCTCGCCCGGCTCGAGGTGCTCGGCGAGGTCCTCCCCGACGATGTCGCCGAGGGTCACGTACATTGCTTTGACGGCGCCCTCGGCAGCAGTCCGGGAGGCCTTGGTGTAGATCAGCCACGAGTGAGACATGAGGTCGGCGCATGTTAGCCTCAGATCCGCGCCGCGGCAGTTATCATCGACCCGGATGGCTTCGCAGGTGACGCGCCCGACGAGATTTTTCGCGTTCGCGCTCGCCGCTGGCGCTTCGATTCTTGCGTTCTCCGCGCTCGGCGCATGCGCCAGGGACAACGAGGGCGGTGCCGTCGCCGCGGCGGACGCGAGCATTGACCGCGCCGCCGCGAGCCCGGAGACGGCGGTGATCGACGCCGCCGCGCCGGATGCGACCGTCGTCGACGCGGCGGTCGTGGACGCCGACGCGGCGCCCTTCGACGGCGGAGCTTGCAACGTGCGCATCGACGCCTATCCCGTCGTCGACAGCCCGCACGTACCCGACGGAACGGTCGTCGTCTACGGCTCGAACCCCCCGTCGAGCGGGCCGCACTACGGCTCGTGGGCGAATTTTCAGGAATTCACGCACCCCGTCGAGGACGGCAATCTCGTCCACAGCATGGAGCACGGCGCCGTGCTCCTCCTCTACTCGTGCGCTCCGGGCGCCGCGTGTGACGCGCTCGTCGCGGCGCTGCGTTCCGTTCGCGACGCCGTCCCGGCGGACCCGCTCTGCGATCCGGCGATACGCACCCGCGTCATCCTCGCGCCGCGCGCCGCGAACGACACCGCTGTCGCCGCCGCGGCCTGGGGCTACACGTATCGAGCGGACTGCGTCGACGCCGTGTCACTGTCGAGCTTCATCAACGACCACTACGCAAAGGGACCCGAGAACCTGTGCGTGGCCGGTCAGGTGTTCTGACCGTCTCGTCTCAGGCCGCGTCGTCGTTCGCGCACGGCGGAGTGCTCGGGATCCGGCGCAACGTCCACGTCTTCGTAGCGTGGTCGTAGAACGACTCGAACTGCGAGTCGGGGGGAAGCTCCTCGGCGTCGTCGTCGGCTGGCGTCTGGTTCAGAGTCGGCATCCTTCGTCTCCCGTCGAGGCCCCGCCGAGCACGTTCCGCGCCAGCGTCCAACCCCGCGAACCCTCTGCGGGGCGGGCCGATCTGTTCGCGCAGGATGTCCCTTGCGGAACAATCCGTTGTTCCGCAAGGGACAGGAGAGGAATGCGTACACGTGGTAGGCTCCCGCCGCCGTGCTGCACAGGGGACCCCACGACGAAGCGACCCATCGGGGCGCGCCGCTCTCCGGGCGCGCGCCTGCGAGGCCGCTGCGCGACGAGCCGCTCGTCGTCATCGTGAGCACCGCATCGGGCGGGCTCATCCTCCCCGTTCCGGAGCGCTCTCCGTTCATCCTCGGTCGCAGCGCCGACTGCGAGCTCGCGATCTCCGACGGCACAGTCTCGCGTCGTCACCTCCGCATCTCGATCGGGAACGACCTCCGCGTCGAGGACCTCGCGAGCGCGAACGGCACCTCCTACGAGGGCGAGCGCCTGAAGGCCTACGAGGAGAAGGTGATCGAGCTCGGTCGCGCGCTCACCGTCGGTTCGGTGACCGTGTTCGTCCACGCGGCCCAGGCGGTCGTGGCTCCCGGCCGCTCCGCGGGGCCCGGTGTCCTCTTCACTCCGCCGGTCGTCGAGGTCGTGCGCGACGAGTCGTCGCGACGCATCTACGCCATGATCCCGGCCATCGCGCCGAGCCCGCTCAGCGTCCTCGTGCTCGGCGAGACGGGCGTAGGCAAGGAGGTCTACGCCGACGCCATCCACCGCGCTTCGCGTCGCGCGCACAAGCCGTTCGTGAAGCTCAATTGCGCGGCCTTGCCCGAGTCGATCCTCGAGGGTGAGCTCTTCGGGTACGAGCGAGGCGCCTTCAGCGGTGCCGTCGTGGCGCGCCCCGGGCTCTTCGAGTCGGCAGACGGCGGCACGGTGTTCCTCGACGAGGTCGGAGAGCTTCCGATCCACACGCAGGCGAAGCTCCTCCGGGTGCTCGAGAGCGGCGAGGTCCTGCGGCTCGGCGCTCGCACCCCGTCGAAGATCGACGTTCGCTTCATCGCCGCCACCAACCGCGATCTCCGCGCGGCGATGGAGCGCGGCGAGTTCCGCTCCGACCTCTTCTACCGGCTCGAGGGCATCCGGGTCGAGGTCCCGCCGCTTCGCTCGCGGCCCGCGGACATCGTCGCGCTCGCCGAGTTCTTCGTCGCGCGCCTCGCCGGTCGCATGGGCCTCGTCGCGCCGCAGCTCACCGAGGGCGCACGCGACGTGCTGGTCGACTACTCGTGGCCGGGGAACGTGCGCGAGCTCCGCAACACGGTCGAGCGTGCGCTCGTGATGAACCCGGAGGCCGAGTTCCTCACCGAGAGCGATCTCGTGCTCCACGCGCCCGAGTCGATCCGGCCGCCGCCTCCCAGCTCGTCGACGGAGGCCACGGTCAGGCCGGCCGCGCTCGAAGGCGGGTCGGACCTCCGCTCCTCGCTCGACGAGATCGAGGAGCGCGCCATTCGCGAGGCGCTCGCGAAGACCAACGGCAATCAGAGCGCTGCGGCAAGGCAGCTCGGCATGGGCCGCCACGCCCTCATCAAGCGCATCGAGAGCTACGGGATCGGGCGTCCGCGCAAGCCGAGCTGACGAGGCACGCGATCGGATATCGTGGACCGGGCGATGTCCGGGACCGTGCGCGCCACTCCGCTACCCGTCGTGCCCGTCTTGCCGCGCCTCGAGAAGGGCACGAAGCGGAGGAGAGCGCTCGCGCCCGATGTCGCGGCCTACCGCGGGCGCACGCATGCCGTCGGCACGATCTCCTTCGGCGCCGCGTGCGAGCTCGAGACGGTCAGCAAGCTCGTCTCCACGTTCGTTCGCGCCTTCTCCCCGCGTGACGGGCTGCGCGTGCGCGTGTCGCGGGGAGCGCGCACCGAGGTCCTCCCGATTCGCTTCTCGCAGACGGCGTCGATCAGCGCGACCCAGCTCGAACGCGGCGGGTCCGTCGAGCTGACGGAGAGCGACTTCGAGGTCCCGAAGCGCCCGCTCTTCTGGGTCACGACGCGCGCGGCGACGGCCGCGAACGCCGAGACCCACGCCGATGCCGTCCGCCTCCAGTTCGGCTGGTGCATCGAGAGGCCCGGTGCGGAGCGACCCGAGCTCGCGATCTCCGAGGCGATGAGCACGATGCTCGAGGCCGCCGCCGATGCGAAGGACTGCATCGCTGCGCTCGTCAGCGCGCAAGGTCGACCGCTGAGCCTGGCCGCCTCCGAGCTCCCGTACGAGACGCTCGCGAGCACGGCCGACCATGCGGGCGACGCCGCCTGGCTCCGCCGTCACGTGCGTTCTCCCGGCTGGCTCGTGCTCGTTCCCGGCGCACGCGCGCGCTCTCTCTCGCGCCCGCCGCCGCAGGGAGTCTCGCTCCAGCGCGTGCGGAGCGGTCTGCTCGTGCGCGTCGACGCGGCGACTCCGTTCGCGATGGCCGCGACCAAGGAGCTCGAGACCTGGCTCCTGCCCGTTCTCTAGCGCCTGTCGCTCTACCAGGCACGCACCGACGTGCTCGCCGACTTCTCCTCAGCGTTCGGAGCGCGCGGCCTCAGCTCGGCGGGTGCCAGCCGGGGCCGTGCCACATGATTCCGATGCGCTCGCGCCAGCTCCGGGCCGCGAGCACGTCGTGCCCGATCGCGACGTACTCGTGGAACGCGATGACGAACGGGTTGTAGCTCGTGATGTTCTTCGTGAGCCCGTAGACCACGCGCGCGCGCTCCGGCTCGAAGGTGCGGAAGAGGCGGTCCCACACGATGAGGATGCCCGCGTAGTTCTTGTCGAGGTACTCGGGGTTCGAGCCGTGGTGGACGCGATGGTGCGACGGCGTGTTGAAGACCGCCTCGAACCAGCGCGGCAGCCTTCCGATGAGCTCGGTGTGGACCCAGTACTGGTAGATGAGGTTGAGGCCGCCCGCGACCATCACCATCCACGGCGCCACGCCGAGCAGCGCCAGCGGCGTGAAGAAGAGGAGCGACGTGAACGGCGTCCAGGGCTGACGCAGCGCCGTCGAGAGGTTGAAGCGCTGGCTCGAGTGATGGTTCACGTGGCTCGCCCAGAGCAGGCGGCACTCGTGCTCGACGCGGTGGTGCCAGTAGTAGGCGAAGTCCCAGCCGACCATCGCCACGCCCCACCCGAGCGCACCGCGGCCGAGGTCGACCACGCGATGCGACCACAGCCACGTCGCGAGCGCGAACACGCCGGCGTTGATCGCCGTCACCGTCACGAGCGAGCCGACGCCCATGCCGAGGCTCGCCCATGTGTCCCTGGTCTCGTAGCCGACGATGTCACGGCCGCGCCTCTTCCACGAGCGCGCCACGACGGCCTCGAGCGCGACGGTCGCGACGAAGACCGGCGCCGCGTAGAGGGTCGGTTCGGGGTAGTCGAACATCGCCCCCGCATCGTAGCGAGCGCCGGAGCGTCCGCGGGGTCGAACTCGCGTCCTTCCACGAGGAGTCAGGCGTAGCGGTGGAGCACGGAGACGAGCTTTTCGAGCTCCACGGGCTTGCGGACGATCTCGTCGACGCCGCACGCCTCGAGCAACGGCTGGTGAACCGTCGAGGCCGTCATGAGCACCACCGGTATCCCGGCCAGGTCGGGCTCGGCCAGCTGCGCCTTGCGGAACTCCACCCCGTCCATCCTGGGCATCATCACGTCGAGCAGGATCAGTACTGGGTGCGCGTGGCCGTGCATCCAGGCGAGGGCCTCGATGCCGTTGGCCGCCTCGGCCACGTCGACTCTCTCCTGGCGTAGGAGGTCTGCGATGGTCGTGCGCAGGTCGTCGTCGTCTTCGACGACCAGCACGCAGGCGTTCTCGTGCGTCGTCATAGGTCCACCGCTCCGATGAGCCTGACCACCGATCGCCTCGGCAACCAGACCCGGAAGCTCGCACCTCGGCCGAGCTGGCTCTCGACGGATACGCGTCCACCGTGTCCCTCGACGAGCTGCTTCACGATCCACAGGCCGAGACCGAACCCCGAGTAGTGCAGCTCGGCCGACGGGGCGCGGTGAAAGCGTGTGAAGAGCTGGCTCTGTTCGGCTGGCGAGAGACCGCAGCCGTGATCCATCACCACCAGCGAGACGCCATCGACATCGCCGTGCAGCTCGATCGTGATTGGGAGCTCGTTGCCGTACTTGATCGCGTTGGAGAGCAAGTTGGTGACCACCTGATCGAGCCGTGAAGCATCCCAGCAGCCGACCAGATCGCCGCCGTAGCTGAGCTCGACGGGGACCTTGGCCAGCTTGTGCGCGAAGCGCGCGAGCACCTCGCGTACGAGCGCGCCCAAGTCGACTCCTTCCACGGGATCCAGCCGCAACCGGCCCGCCGAGAGGCGCGACAGATCGAGCAGCTCTCCGACGAGCTGCTCGAGGCGGGCGAGTTGCCGCTTGGCCATGCCGAAGCTGCTACCGACGCGCTCGGAGCCCAGCGTCACCCCGGGCGAGGTCGTCGCCAGTCTGGCCAGGCTCTCGAGCTGCAGCTTCAGGGTGGAGAGCGGCGTCCTGAGCTCGTGCGAGGCCATCGAGAGAAACTCGTCGCGCGAGCGGACGGCCCGGCGCAGCTCGGCGTTGAGCGTCGCCAGCTCCTCCGCGTTACGCATCACGATCGTGGTGATCGCCGCCCGCAGATCGACGGCCTCCTCGATCTCTGCTTCCTGCCAGGGCACGGCGGTCAACCTCACCAGCTCGACCCACTCGGCGAACGATCGTCGCGGGGAGAGCCGATCCATTCCCGGTCGTCGCTCCAGAGACAGATTCGGGTTGCCAGCCCAGCGCACGGTCCTCGGCACCTCGGGGCGAAACCAGAGAACTGCATGGCTCACCTCGTCTGCAAACGTGATCGCAAGGAGACCGCTCGCTACGTTCTCGAGCCCCTCGGCGAAGGGACAGACGGTCGCGAGGCGGTCGGTCTGGTAGAAGCCGTCTCGTTGCACCGTCAGGAGCCAGTCCACGAGCTGCTCGATTCGTGCCTTCGTCGGGGTCTTGCCGAGTGTGGTGCAGCTGCCATCGCGCCAGATCGCCGCGCCGTCGGCCGCGACGAGGTCCAGCACGTCGGGCGAGCCATGCGTCAAGCCGCCGACGATCCCGTCCGTGCTCATTCGGCGCAGCATCGTCAGCTGGGCGTCGGCAGCGCGCGCGCCCGCCTGGGCCTTCTCGCGGTCGGCCACGAGCGCGATTTGCCACGCGAGAACCTCGCCGAAGAGCTCGCACGCGAGACGCGTCTGGTACGGCACGAAGCGTGGCGTCTCGTGATGGCAGGCGACGAGGCCCCATAGCCGCGAGCCCCGCAGCAGGGAGATCGACATCGACGCGCATACGCCCACGTTCGCGAGGTACTCGAGGTGCACCGGCGAAACGCTGCGCAGCACCGAGTGTGTGAGGTCGAGCGGCGCGTCGGTCGCAGGATCCAGCTCCGGCACGATCGGCGACGGCCGGTAGCGAGCATCGGGGATCAGGCGAAGCGGATTGAGCGCGTACAGCCGGCGCGCCTGGGACGGAATGTCCGTGGCCGGGTAGTGCAGGCCGAGGTAGGGCTCGATCTCGTCGGCGCGCGCCTCAGCGACAACCACGCCGTGGTCGTCGGGCTCGAAGCGGTAGATCATCACGCGATCGAACCCGATCAGCGCACGCACCTCCTCGGCCGCGGTCGTGAGTAGTTCGTCGCTGCTGGCGGCCGCGCGCAGCCGCCCGAGAGCGTGATGGAGAGAGTGGTAGACGTCGCGCGTTGCAGACGCGGCGCCGTCGTCCATCGGCAGGACCGGCTCGAGCTCGACGAGCAGGCGCTTTCCCGAGCGATGCAGGATGACATCGAAGGGACGCCCTGCAGCGACCACGGCCACCGGGTTGCGTCCCTCGAACGCGTTGCCCGAGCCTGCGTCCGGTGGGCGAAGCGCCGTCACATCGAGCAGCTCGCCGAGCGAGCGCCCGACCAGCGACTTCGCAGACGCGCCGAGGAGCAGCTCCGCGTTCGTGCTCGCCTGCACGATCTCTAGCTCGGGGAGACTGACCGCGAGGAGCACGCCGTGCGGCTGGATCGAGCCCGGAACGTGGATGGGCTCGCGCGCGCAGTCGGTGGGATCGAGCCGGTCGCTCATGGCGTCCTCAGCCAGCGCTCTAGGGCCTCGAACGTGACCGCGGCACCGTCGACGATCTCGCGGACTGCGGTCTCCTCGCCGGCGCCGTCCGTGATCACGGCGCGCGCGGCTGCCCAGCGTGCAGCCAGCTCATCGCCATAGCAGCTGAGGAAGGCCGCGCCCGCAGCCGGTGAGACTCCGAGCGAATCCGCGAGCTGCCGCAGCTGCACCCGTCCGCCGAGCGTGGCGCCCTCGATCACGTAGAGACCTCCGAGCGCCCGCGCCCGATTCGGAAAGCGCGGCAGCTGCCGGCAGCGCGGCAGTCGGCGCGGGTCGATCTCGAGCCAGGCAAGGTCTCGGTGCAGGAGCGGTGCCTTTCGTCGCGCCTCCATGCCGAGCTCCGGCAATGTGCCGAGCCCTTGCTCAAGCAGGGGCTCGAAGGGCTCGTAGAACCCGAGAAGTCGGCCCAGGTAGCGCCCGTAGCCCGCGCGCCTGGTCGGAGTGAAGAGGCTTACTGCCCCCTCGACCGCGCGATGGGCGTCAGCCGTCGCCTGCTTCAGTCGCGATAGAGTTGATTGCTGCACGCGCCCGCTCCTCGCTGCGGCCTGCAGACTGCCGACGGCCCAGCCCCGCCCCGCCAGACAAGCAACGTCCGTTCCGGTGCACGTGCGCGTCGCGCGTGTCCCGCTCGAGTTCGCGCGATGGGTCGCGGTCTAGCGAGGCGCCTTCGTCGTGGGCGCGCACGTGGAAGAGCCAGCGCCGACGATGAGCATTCCCGTGTTCTGGACGACCACGGTCGACTTGTCTTCGGTCGGTGAGTACTGCGTGACGATCGAGTGGTCGTTCCCCGTGAACACCCAGAAGTCGCCGCCCCACTGCGCGAAGGCGAAGGCCGCGCGGTCGTTGACTGCGCTCGTCCGGTAGGTGACCTCGGTCGCGCCGTTCGTCTTGTTCAGGCCGGCGATCACGCCCGACTCCACGCTGAACGCGAACAGCTGCTTGTCGAGGCCGGTGAGCTCGGTGCGCCCGTACGTCAGCGACCCCAGGAACTTCAGGTCGAAGGTCTTCGTGTCGAGCGCCGCCAGCCCGACGCCCGAGACGTAGAGCGTCTCGCTGTTCGCCGCGTCGCCGTTCAGCGAGTAGCCCATGCCGAACGTCTCGAACCCGACCTGCCCCGCGCGGAAGTTCGTCGGCTTGCAGGTGGCGTTCGTCGTGTCGACGGCGAAGAGGCGGCCGTCGGTGTACTCGACCCACGCGGTGCCATGCCGATCGATCGCCATCGAGAACGTGCCCGCGACGGTCGGGCACGCGACCTGTCCGACGCGTACGAACTGCAGCTTGTCCGGGTAGAAGCGGTAGAGCGCGCGGTCCGTCGCGAGGACGTAGATCTGCTTCGTCGTCTCGGCGCACTCGACGTCGTCGGGCGGAAGCGCGTTCAGGTTGTTGTTGAACGCGCCGCCCTCCGGGCCCTCTGCGGCGTCGGGCGGCGGCTCACCGGCGTCGGGGTCGATGTTCGACGTGTCGTCGGCGGTCGCGCAATGGAGCAGCGGCATGACGCCGACGGCACCGAGGAGAGCGAGCCCGCACGCTGCCCATCGCGTCATCATCAGAAGGTCCCCGGTCCGGCTTCGCATGGCTTGGTCAGGCACTGGCCGAGCACGCACGGCTGGCCACGCGCGGCGTCGCACTTCGTGGCGCAGCCGCCGCAATGGGTCGGGTCGTTACCGATGTTGACCTCGCAGCCGTTGTTGATGCGCCCGTCGCAGTCGGCGAAGCCCGCGTAGCAGAGGTAGCCGCACGTGCCGCCCTTGCAGGTCGGCGTCCCGTTCTCCCCGTCACCGCCGGCGCCCGGGCAGCCGTTCCCGCACGCCCCGCAGTTGTCGGGGTCGACGGACACGTCGACGCAGCGCTTGCCGCACCGGGTCGTGCCCGTGGGACAGATGCATGTACCATCCACGCAATCCTGGCCCGCTTCGCACGCGTGCCCGCAGGCTCCGCAATTGAGGCGGTCGGTGTGCTCGTCGGTCTCGCATCCGTTGCTGCACAGGTCGTCGTCGCAGTTGCCGAACAGCTCCGTGCACGTCAGCTTGCAGGTGCCGGTCTCGCAGCTCCAGCCGGTGCTCGTCGGCTGCACGTTCGGCCCGCACTTCCACTCGGGGTCGTTGCTGGGCGGCGCGACGCACTTCTTGTCACAGACCCCGCAGCTCTGGTTGTCGACCGCGAGGTTCCTGCACTCGGTCCCGCACGCGTCGAAGCCGTTCGGGCAGCCGCAGGCGCCCTTCCAGCAGATCTCGCCCGTCTTGCACGCGTGACCGCAGGCGCCGCAGTTCAGGGGGTCGTCGCCCGTGTAGATCTCGCAGCCGTCCGCGGCGATGTGATTGCAGTCGGCGGAGAGCGCGTCGCACGCGATCGCGCATTTCCCGTCCGAGCACACGGAGGTCGCGTGGTGCGACGGCGGCTGGTGCGGGCAGGCGTTGTCGCACGAGCCGCAGTGGTCGACGTCACGGCTCGTGTCCGTCGTGCAGAGCCCGACACCGTTCGGGCACGTCGCCCACGGAAGCGGGCACTGGGTCGCGATGCACGACGTGAGCGGCGTCGGGTTCTGAGCGCTCGGCGAGACCAGCAGCGGGTCGGAGTCGCCCTCCGAGGTCACCGACCGGGCGCAGGAAGCCTGCAGGGTCAGCGTGATCACTGACGTCGCGAGGATGAGGGCGGCGCGGAGGAGGGGAGTCATCGGGCTGGAGAGGCTGCGCGGCGACCCAGTGCAAGAGGCGCGCCGACCCCGTTGGGCCGATCTTGCGGCGGGTCTGCCATGTCCGAGGCCTCCCCGCTAGGGCGCTAACGGGGGAGGGGCGAGAGCCGACGTGTTTCGCACGGCGCCGCAACGGCGTAGGAAGGGGGAATGACCGACGAGACGGCACCGAAGGGGCCGACCGCAGCGCAGATCGATCTCTTTCGGGCCGTCGAGGACGTGCACGAGATGACGGGGGCGATCGTCGTCCTCCTCACCGACGCCGACGGGGTCGCGATCGCGGTCGCGGGCGACGAGGACGAGCTGCCTCCTCCGCTCCGCGCGGTGCTCGGTGGCAAGCAGCTCGCCGCGGCAGGTGGGGTGCGGGCGCTGCTCGAGCCGATCTCCGACGATCTCGGCAACACCCCGGTGAACTACTCCATCCTGGCCGTCGGGAGCGCGCACGTCCTCACCATCGCCTTCGATGCCGAGGCGAACTTCGACGTGGTGCAGACGGTCGGCCGCGAGGCGAGCCAGATGATCGCGGAGATCCTCACGAGCGCGCCGAACTGATCGCTCGCACCGCTACGCGATCTCGCGCACTTGGCGACGCCAAGGTGCTTCACGATGGAGTGCGAGCAAACGAGGGGAGCCCGCAGCCTGACTGTGCGGCTGACATGGGGTAAGCCGACCGCCATGAAGCTTCGTTCCCTGACCCTCGCCCCGGTTCTCGCTCTGCTCGTCGGTTGCGGTGGTGCCGTCGCGCCGGCCGAAGCACCCACGGCCGGCGCCGCCACCACGACCGCCGCCGCCCCGCCGGCCACAGTGCCCGCTCCGGCCCCCGCCGCCGACGCGACGCCCGCGCCTGACCCGACGCCGGCTCCGGCCGCCGTCGCAGCGCCTGTCGCCGACGCGCCCGAGAAGTGCGATTCCGGCTGGGTTTGCGTGAAGGTCTCGTTCGCCACGCGCAAGGTCGAGAAGCGCGACACGCGGCTCACGAGCGAGGAGCAGACGTGGTCGAAGCAGAGCGACGGCCGCACCGCGACGTTCGATCAGTTCTCGAAGGGCCCCGTCGAGCTCACGCTGCGCCGCAAGGGCAACGACAAGAACGAGGTCGTCGTGAAGACCAAGGGCGGCGGCGAGATCGTCATCGATCGCCACGACGGCACCCCAGGCGACTTCACGCACATCGGCGCGATCGCCACAGAGAAGGACGGCGCGCTCCTGATCGACATGCGCTACATGCGCTGATCGCGGGCACATCGCGCCAAAATCATGGATCTCGTCGACCGATGGGTCGGCGCGTGCGAGGCTTGTGGGGTTGTCCGCCATCTCCCGTAAGCCGCTGCACCTCCTCGTCCTTCCTCATGTCGCGCTGCTCGCAACGGCGGTGGCCCTTGCCGGCTGCCAGTCGGACGCCGAGGACGGCTCGAACCAGCAAGAGAGCCAGGTCCAGGGCGGCGCCAGCGATACGAACGCGGCGCACAACTATGCGGTCGGCGTCACGAACCTCACGGGCGGCGTCTGCAGCGGCACGCTCATCGCGCCGAACCTCGTCCTGACGGCTCGTCACTGCGTCGTCCCACCGTCGGACAAGCCGTCGGTGTCCTGCTCGGACATCTTCCCGGCGAACGTCCCGGCGAGCGCGATGTCGATCACGACGGAGCCGAACCTCTACAAGGCCAAGTCGTCGTACGGCGCGACGGAGATCATCACTCCCACCGACAAGGGGTTCTGCGGCAACGACATCGCGCTCATCATCCTCGCGAGGGACGTCCCCGCGAAGGAGGCGCAGCCCGCGATTCCCGTCGTGCAGTTCAAGCTGACCGACAGGCGCCTCAGCGGCACGATCACCGCGATGGGTTACGGCATCACCAACCCGTCGGTCGAGGACTCGGGCGTGCGCCGCGTGCGCGAGAACATCCCGGTCCTCTGCATCCCCGGGAGCAGCGTCATGGACTGCACCGGCGACCTCGGCAAGTACACGAACGACCCCGGCGAGTTCGTGACCCAGGGCTACGTCTGCTCGGGCGACTCGGGGAGCGGCGCGTTCGACCAGCGGACGTTCACGAGGGGGCAGCCGTACGTTCTCGGCGCGCTGTCTCGTGGACCGCAGACCGCGGACAAGTGCCTCGCCGCGATCTACTCGCGTACCGACGTCCACGCGCAGCTCATCGTCGACACCGCGATGAAGGCGGCCGCGCAGGGCAAGTACGACCCGCCGACGTGGACGGTCCCCGAGGCGCCGTCTGCCCCAGGCGACCCGGCCGCCGACCCGGCCGCCGACCCGGCCACCGCGGCACCTCCGGCCACGTCGTCGACGATGGCGACGTCGGGCTGCTCTGCCTCGCGCTCGCGGCGAGGTGTCGGTTCACGCGGTGGCATGGCCGGGGCCGTCGGTCTCGTGGTCGCCGCGGTCCTCGCCGCCCGCCGCCGGCGCGCCGCGTAGCGCAGCGTCGAGCGCCTTGGCGCGGCGCGACTCTGCGATATCGTAGGACGGGCCCATGGCGATCCGCTTCAACGACCTCCCGCAACCCGTTCGCGAGCGCTTCGTCCACATCACGAACGCGCCGGGTCTCGACCCGCGCGTCCTCGTTCACAGCAAGGCCTTCGGTGGGGCGTGGGTCGGCTACGTCGGCGCGGTGGTCTCGCTCGTGGTCATCGGCCTGACGCTCGACTTCACGTTCACGCGAGGCGACACCATCGACCCGATCCACGACAAGGAGGTCTACCTCGAGCTCGCCGCGGCGATCGCGGTCCTCGTGCTGTCGATCTCGGCGATCGTCTTTCGCTTCATCTGGAAGCCGCCGCCCTACCAGCAGGGGCTCTATGCGTTCACGAGCTACCTCGTGAAGGCGAGCGGCGGTGAGCTCGAGATGATGTCGCTCGCGGACGTCGGAACGCCGACCATCGTCACCGTGCGTCGCAATGGCGGGCACGTCCACACGCGGCTCGAGCTCGGCGGTCCGTTCACGTTCTACTTCCCGAACGACCCCGCGGCGCAGGCCACGTGGGCGAAGATCGCCGGCGCTCGCGCGACCTTCCGGGCGATGCTCGCGGCACGTGACGCGCAGGCGATCGCCTCCGTCGACCCGTTCGTGGAGTGCACGGTCCACGGTGCGTGGTCCGTGCCGAACCAGCCGCTCAACAGTCTTCCGCGTGCCGTCTCCGTGCCGCTCGGGATCAAGATCGCACGCTGGGGCGGCGCCCTGCTCCTCGGGGTCGTCGCGGCGGGCGCGTACTACGCCGCCATCGACGCGCTGTTCGCCGAGGAGCGCGCGGCCCACGACCGCGCCGAGCAGAAGCGCTTCAAGCGCTGAGTCGCCTCACTCGACATTGCGCACGGACGCATCGATCAGAACGCGCCGTGCAGCATGACCGAGCCCGGCGCGACGTCGAAGCGCAGGGGGGATGCCGCGGCAGCAGCCTTCGGCGGTGCCTTCGACCCGGTGTTCGCGAGCACCGTCGTGACGACGGCGAGCCCGAGCCCTGCGATGCCGACGCCGAGGCCGACGTTCGCGAGCACGACCTTCGTGTCGATCGAGCTCTTCTCGGACGAGTCGCAGTTGGGAGCGCACGTCGAACGGAGGTCGCTCTCGGCGCTGTTCGCGGAGACGGCGAAGATTGCGGTCATGACGCCGCCGGCGACCCCGATGCCGAGGCCCACCCAGCCGAGCACCGGAATGTGAAAGCCTCCGCCCTCCCCGGGGGAAGGCGCGACCGGCGGCGCGAGAGGGACGGGCTTCGCGGCGGGCGTCGCCGCCGCCTTCGGCTGGAAGGACAGCTCGATCATCTTGTTCTTCTCGCCCGGGCGAACGAGGACCTTGTCCTCGACGCCCTGGCCGCTCGCGAGCTCGAAGCGGACCGTGTGCTCGCCGGGGTCGATCGGCAGGGCGCGCGCGTCGATGCTCTGCGCGACCGCGGTGCCGTCGATCAGCACGCGCACCGTCAGCGTCTCCTTGCCCTGCTCGTCGAGCGCGCGGAAGGTCACCGTCGGCGTGTCGTGCTCGGCCTCGATGAGCCACTGGCTGCACTGCTTGGCGACGGCTCCGGGGCACGCCTTCGCGGCGCACATGATGAATCTATCGCGCGCGGCGGTCAGCTTTCCGTCGTCACGGAGCTTCTGTCCCTCGTCGGCCGCCGCGATGCACTCCTTCGGCCCGGCGAGCGCCGGCTGCGTCGTTGCGAGCGTCCCCGCGCCCAACATCACCGCGACGAGCATCGCTCGCGCATGCAGCTCTCTCACTTGAGGCACTCCGGAATGAAATGTTGGTGGCCGTTCTTGTCGATGACGTACGGCGGGTCGCAGTTGATGCGCCCACGCGGAGGCGGCGCGGGCTTGTCGCCCGTCGGAGCCGCCTTGGCCGTGCTCGTCGCGGAGGCGGTGGGCGTCGCGGGGGCGCCCGTCGCGCCCGTCGCGGGAGCTCCGGGCCGGTGGATGACCACGGCGCTCGCGGTGTCCGACTCCGTGGCCGCCGTGCTCGTCGCGCTCGGCGGCGTCGCCGCGCTCGCCACGCTGCCCGGCGTAGTGACGCTCGCCGTGGGCTGCGGGCCGCGCCCGAGGAGGACGGCGATCACGACGAGCAGCACGACGAGCAACGTGAGGAGCGTCGCGAAGCCGGCGAGGGCCATCGAGCGCCGCTTCGGTGGCTCCGCCGCGATGACTCCGCTGTTCGGCGGCGCGAGCTCGACCGCCGGGGTCGGCTGGAGCTTGATGGTGCCGCTGTTCGGCATGGGGAGCGGCGGCTTGGAGCGCGTGCTCGACCGCTCGATCTCCGCGACGATGCGCGCGCGCTCGTCGAGGATCTCGCCGACGAGGTCCTGCATGCAGGCGCTGACCTCCGCGTTCGACGCGGAGGGCCCGCCACAAGCGGCCTCGAGATCGGCCGCCATGTCGATCGCGGTCGCGTAGCGAGCGCTCGCGTCCGCGGCGGTGGCCCGGCGCACGATCGCGTCGTACGGCGCGAGCGCGGGGTCGGTCGCGCTCGGCAGCTGGATCTCGTTCTTGATGATCTTCGTGAGCGCGGCCGTCTCGTTCTCACCGGCGAACATGCGGAGGCACGTGAGCGCCTCGAAGAGAACGACGCCGGCCGCGTAGATGTCGGCGGTGCGGGTGAGCGCCTGCGCCGAGAGCTGCTCGGGCGGCATGTAGAGGACCTTGCCCTTGATGTCACCGTCGCGCGTCGTGTGGACGCGGCCCGCGGCCTTCGCGACGCCGAAGTCGAGCACGCGCGCGACGCCGTCGGTGCCGACGAGGACATTCTGCGGAGACATGTCGCGATGGACCAGGCCGAGCAGCGCGCCTCGCTCGTCGACCGCCTCGTGAGCGGCATGCAGACCATGGAGTGCGCCGGACATGATCGCCACGACGACGCGGGGCGGAAGGCGATCCCCGCGATCGCGGGCGCGTCGGATGAGGCGCGAGAGCGACTCGCGACGGACGTACTCCATGACGAGCAGCAGCTCGTTGTCGTTCATCACGACATCGAGGGTCGAGACGACGTTCGGGTGCTGGATGCGAGAGGCGAGCCGCGCCTCGTCGAGGAACATCGCGGTGAAGTCCGCGTCGTGCGCGAACTGCGAGTGCAGGCGCTTGATGGCGACCGTACGGAGGAACCCCGCGGTGCCGATCAGGCGCCCGAGATGGACCGTCGCCATGCCACCCGCCGCGATCGCGTCGTAGATGGCGTAACGGTCGACGAGTAGCGGCGAATCCGCCGTCGGGGCGTTCTCGCCAGAAGCCCCCTTCATGGCTCGAATTCTATGCGTCCCGGGCCCCCGCGACCAGCACCATGGCACCCATGGCCGGAAGAGGGGAGTCGAGGGCCTGAGCGGCCGAGGCCCGCGTGCCACGTGCCACGTGCCACGTGCCACGTGCCACGTGCCACGTGCCACGTGAGTGTGGGCCTCGGCTTTTCGTCGCACGACGAAAGCGGCATGGAGCTGCTATTGTCGACGGATGCGCGCGCGTGTCGGCATCGCCACGGGGCTCGTGGTGGCTGCTATGTTCGGGGTTGCAGCCTGCGGCTTCGGTGTCGACCTCGACGGTCTCTTCGGGACCGCCGGTGACGGCGGGGTCTCGGGCGAAGGCTCGGTCGACGGTGGCGAAGAAGCCGGGCTCGAGGCCGGGATCCCCAGCATCGAGGTCCAGCAGCTCGCGGCCGGCGACAACTTCACGTGCGGTCGGCGAATCGACGGCACCGTCATGTGCTGGGGTGAGGACAACCCCACCGGTCGCCTCGGCGACGGCCTCAAGACCTCGTCGAGCGTCCCCGTTCTCGTGAAGGACGTCACCGATGCGATCGACGTCGCGGCCGGTCCCAACCACGCCTGCATCGTCCACCGGACGGGCGCCGTGTCGTGCTGGGGCGACAACGACGGTCGACAGCTCGGCGACGGAACCACCACCACTTCCCCGACTCCGGTCAACGTGGTCCAGCTCGTCGACGCTCAGCAGCTCGCGCTCGGCAGCGCGTTCTCGTGCGCGGTGCGGAAGGACGCGACCGTTCAGTGCTGGGGCGACAACACGGCGGGTCAGCTCGGCGACGGCTCGGTGACCCCTCGCTCGCAGCCCGCGGCCGTCACCGGCCTCGCCGACGTGACCCAGGTCGCCGCGATCGACGCGACGGCTTGCGCGCTCACGAAGGCCGGCGAGGTCCTGTGCTGGGGAAAGAACAGCGTCGGTCAGGTCGGCGCGCCGCCGCCCGCGAACGTGCTCGCCCCCACCAAGGTGGCGGGGCTCAGCGGCGTGACGTCGATCGGGGCCGGCGGGACGGGCGGTAGCTTCTGCGCCGTTCAGGCGACGGGCGCGGTCATGTGCTGGGGCTACGGCGGCTACGGCAACCTCGGCAACTCGAAGACCGAGAACAGCGCGACGCCGGTCGGCGTCATCAGCGTCTCCGATGCCGTCGGCGCGACCGTCGGCGGTGGTCACGCGTGCGCGTGGCGCAAGAGCGGCGCGGTCGCCTGCTGGGGCCTCAACGAGTGGCGGCAGCTCGGCATCGGCGACGCCACCACCACGAACGCGGTCTCGACTCCGCTCCCTGTCGAGGCGGTCACGGGCGTGAAGCAGGTCGTCGGCGGCGGTAGCCACACCTGCGCGCTCTCCACCGACGGCAAGCACGTCTCCTGCTGGGGCACGAACATCGGCGGCACGCTCGGCCGCGGCACGCGCGTCCTCTCCGACGTCCCCGTCAAGGTCGTGTCGTCGTCGTCGTCGTTCGCGAGCCTCTCGCTCGGCGGCAGCCACGCGTGCGGCATCGACTCGACGGGCGCGCTCTCCTGCTGGGGCAGCAACGAGCTTCGGCAGTACCTCGAGCCGAAGTTCCTCGCGTCGGGAACGCCCAGCGCCGTTCCGGGGATCTCCGGTGTGACCCGCGTTGCAACCGGAGAGGGCCACACGTGCGCCCTCGGGGCGGGGGGGCAGATCCAGTGCTGGGGCAACGGTTCGTACGGTCTGCTCGGAAACGCGAGTGCACCGTACATCCAGGACAAACCCGTGACGTTCATCGCGCCGGCGGCGACGGACGTCGGCGCCGGCTACTACTTCACGTGTGCGCTCCTCGGAAGCAAGGAGGTCACCTGCACGGGCCTCTCGGACTCGCTTCGTCTCGGGTCCAACACCGGCGGCAACAACCTCTCGACGCCCGCGATCATCACCGCTCCCGGCGGAATGGGGCCCGTGGACGGCGGCCCCGAGGGCGGCGTCCCTCCGCCTCCGCTCGGCGCCACGAAGATGGTCATCGGTCGCACGCACTCGTGCGTGCTGCGCGCCGGCGGCGTCGCGACCTGCTGGGGCAGCAACGGCAACGGGCAGTGCGGCGTCAACGGCGCGGGCGTGACCTTGCCGGTCGACGTCCCGACGCTGACGGGCCTCACCGACATCGCGCCGGGCGGCGGACACACCTGCGCGGTGCTCGGCGACGGAAGCATCCGCTGCTGGGGTGCGAACGATCACGGGCAGACGACCGGCGCCACACCTGACGGCCCGAGCCTGCGCACGCCCGAGCTCGGCGGCAAGACGGCGAAGGCCGTCGCGGCCGGCGAGAATCACTCGTGCGCGCTCCTCGCCGACGGCACGGTCCTTTGCTGGGGCCGCGGGACCGCCGGCCAGCTCGGCAACGGCGTTCGCTCCGACGCGACGTCGCCGGCCGCCGTGAAGAACCTCCCGCCGACGGTCCAATCGATCTTCGCGCGCTCGGACCGCACGTGCGCGATCCTCGCCGACGGCTCCGCCTACTGCTGGGGCAGGAACCGCATCGGCGAGCTCGGCGAGGGCGCCGTCATGACGACGGGCGCCGGAGCACCCGTCGTCGGCTACTGACGGGTCACTGCTTCGTGTACGTGACCGAGAAGATGAACGTCGTCGAGTAGAACGTCACCTCCGTCGGTGTCGCGGTGTAGCTCTACTTCTGCGACGCCAAGGACACGAAGCCGTACGTGACGGGGCTCGACGCCGTCCTCGCGGAGCTCGGCAAGCTCGCGAAGTGAGCGCGCCTGGAGGACTACTGGGGGACGACGTCCGTCGTCTTGCGCGGGTAGATCTCGAGGTACTTCGTGCCGGTCGAGGACACGAACGTCGCGAAGACGCCGGTGAGCGAGGCGAACGCCGTCAGGACCGGCGTGAGCGGCGGCGTCACTCCCGTGAACGAGGAGCCTGGCAGGAAGAACGGGCTCAGGCTCACGATGCTCGCCCCCGCGTCGGCGCCGGCCTCGGGGAGCCCGCCCTCGTTCGCGTGGAAGAGGCCGAAGGTCGTGGTCGGCGAGAGGTCGGGCTTGCCGAGGACGCTCGCGACGCGGACGAAGAGCGGACCGTGCGTGTTCTCGTACTTGTCGAGCGTGAGCTCCGGCAGCGTGACGCCCGAGAGCGGCACGAGCGTGTGATTCGAGGACGTGATCTTCGCGCAGCCACGGACCTGCGCGTTCACCTGGAGAAGGAGCTCGTGCTGGGCATTGATGTCGTAGCGCCAGGCCCAGCCGAGCACGTCGACGCGATCGCCCACGGCGACCGACGTGAAGTGCGAGGAGACGGCGGCCGACACGAAGACCTTGATCGAGTGCTTCGCCGCGGCCGCGAGCGACGGGTAGGAGAGATCGGTCTGGACGAACAGCTGGCAGGCCTTGTTCGCTGTGCATGCCGAGGCGGAGATGGCAGTGACGTACGCGCCGGTCACCCAGGTCTCGACGGCGGCGGGCGGGTCGGCCTGCCAGATCTCCGGGATCGTCCTCGCGATCGCCGTGGAGGGCTTGGCGTCGCAGGTCGGCCAGGCAGCGCCGTCCGCGTCGACGTCGGCGTCGGTCTCCTCGGTGGACGTGTCGGCTGCCGCGGCCCCGTCCCTCTTCTCGGCCGCGTCGGGGATGGGCGACTGGTCGACCGCAGCCGCGCCGCTGTCGGCGCCACAGGCTGCAGCCGCGAGCGCGCCGAGCACGCCTGCGACGGAGGCCGACCGGAAGAGAATTGTGGCGCGCGTATGCTTCACGACGATCTCATGCCTCTAGCGCGCGGCGTGCGCATTGTCGATTCGCGCGGCGTGTGTGGGCAACGCCGAGGCCGACGAGCGTGTGACCGACGATGCGGTGGAAGGTGATGGCCTGGTCGATGGGGAGCGCTCGGCCGAGGAAGGTCGTGCGCACCCAGGTGAGCAGCCGTCGCATGACGGGCAGGAGGAGGATGGCGCCGTTGAAGTCGATGCAGGTGCCGAGTGCGCGGCCGAGGCGCATGAGCTCGTTCGCGGGCAGCCCGGGGCGCGTGCGCGAGAGCCCGTAGGCGAGAGATCGCTTCCGGCGATGAGCTTGCGGACGCCCTCCATGAACTCGTCCTTGGCGATGACGCCGTCGGCGCCGGCCATGCGTGCGAACGAGCGCTCGAGTGTCGCGATCAGCCGCGCGTCGACGGTGACTGGGCGGGACACGCGCTGCAAGGTGCGACATGCTAGCGCCGTTCTTCGCGGTGCGCGCTACGGTTGGGGGCGATGAAGATCGCGGTCGTGCAGGGCAGCCTGACGGACGGCAACGAGACGTTGCTGGTGAATGCTTCGAACACGAATGTTGCGCTTGGGAGCGGCGTGTCGGCGGCGATCCGTCGGGCGTGTGGGGCCGGCTATCAGGCGCACGTCCTGGGTGAGCTCGAGAAGGCGTATGGCGGGCCGATGACGCCGGGGCAGGTGCTGGTGACGGATGCGGGAGCGCATCCGCGTGCGCGGTGGGTCGCGCATGCGGCGGTGATGGACTACCGGGCGGGCTTCACGGGGAGCTCGTTCCCGACGCTGGAGGTGATCGGCGCGTGCTACGCGAACCTGCTTCGTGCGATCGAGGAGCTTCCGGAGCCGGTGACGATCGCGATGGTGGCGCTGGGCGCGGGCACGGGCCAGCTGGGTGTGCGTGACCCGACGCGTCTGGCGTGCGAAGCGCTGCGTGCGCATGGCGGCTCGAAGGTGCTGGGCTGCACGTTCTACGGCTTCGAGATGTTCGAGTACGCAGCGGTGGCGGACGTGGTTTGCGATGCGTTCCCGTCGGTCCTGGAGACGATCCCCGCCGGCGTGCGCGCGCTGTTCCGCGCGTAGCGCGCACGAGCGTGCATGAAGGGAGCTCCGACGCCGCGTCGTCCGGGCTCGAGCGCGAGGGTTGGAGGTCGAGGCGTGAGGCGAGAGGCGTGAGGCGTGAGGCCGTTGCGGGGCCGAAGCGTTGGAGTCGAACCTCACTCCTCGTGGCGACAGTCGCCCTAATCAGTCGCTCGCGCCTCGCGGCCCTGGCACCACCGTGGACCGACCGCGCGCGGCGCGTCGTCCTCGAAGACGACCACGGGATGATCCGGCCCGTGCGCCGCGAACCACGCACGGCGCTCGGTGGGCGTGGTCGGCTCGACCTGGAACGTCGCCGTCGAGCACGCGACGTAGTGATTGTAGATGTCGTCGATGGCGGCGAGATCGACGCCCGTGGCTTCGCGGACCGTCATGCTGCAAGCATGGCCCGGCGTCGGTTTCGCCCCGGTTTCTGCCGCGTGTCCCTCCGCGCCGCCCCGCCCGTTCCAGCGCGCCAAGTGCACGACCGCGCATCCGCTGCGCGCTCGTCGCCGCAGACCCGGCACCTGCGCCGTCGATCTCGCGTCGGTCCGGATCGTGCTCTCGAAGCCGATCACCATGCGAACCCATCGGCCGCTCCACGCGTTTCTGGCGCTCACCATCATCACCTGCGCAGCCGCGCTCGCAGCGTGTCACTCCCAGGAGCCGGTGAGCCCGAGCGCCGGGCTGACCAACGCAGAGCCCCCGAAGCCGCCCGATCTCGGCCGCGGCGCCCCGCGCATGAAGGCCGAAGGCGGCTACGCGATGTACGTCGCCGAGCCGGTGCGGAAGGTCTGCTCGGGCTCGCCTCCGTTCTTCGAGTTCGACTCGTCCGACACGCGAGGCACGGACCAACCCACGATGCAGACGCTTGCAGACTGCATGCTCACCGGTCCGCTCAGCGGGAAGTCGATCAAGCTGATTGGCCACACCGACCCGCGCGGCACCCCGAACTACAACGACAAGCTAGGCCTCGAACGCGCCGAGCGCGTGCGCCACTACCTCGTCACCCACGGCGTCGACGCGGGCCGCGTCCAGGTCGAGTCCGTCGGCGAAGAGCAGGCGAGCCCCGCACCGAAGGATTGGGCGAAGGACCGTCGCGTCGAGGTCCAGCTCGCGCAATGAGCTCGCACCGAGCTCGCGCAACCTAGAGCGAGCCGAGGTCGGTCTCCACGTACACGTGGAGATCGGTCGGGCCCTCGGCGTCGTCGCACGGGTCGCTCATGTCGTGGATCTTGTCGGTCGGGGGCACGTGCACCACACGCGCCGAGGCTGCGTACGCCGCGTGGACCTCGAGTAGCGCGCGCCGGAGATCGCGAAGGCTCAACCGCTGCTCCCGCTTGGAGCGCCTGGATCGGTGAGCTGCTCGGGCGCGAGGTATGCCGGCGTTCCGAGCCTGCGTGTGTCGACGTCGTGCATCGTGCCGAGGAGCGTCGTCACGCCGAGCCCCATCACCTTCGCCGCCGTCGCACCGGCCGGCTCGACGATGAGGCGGATCTTCTCGGGCTCGAGGTTGCCGTGCACGAGGCCGCCGGCGTGAGCCGTGGCGAGCGCGTCGATGATCTGCAACGCGACGGCGAGGCTGTCAGCGATCGTCAGCGGCCCGCGGCGCGTGAGCCGGTGCCTCAGCGACTCGCCGCGAACCGGCTCGCCGACGATGAACGGCACGCCCCCCTCGACGCCGATCGTGCGGGCGGCACGCAGCCCAACGTGAGTCGTATCGACGATGCGTCGTGCCTCGCGGCGAAGCCGCCTCGCCGAGGGAAGGCCCGCCCCGTTCGGGCGCGCGATCAGCTCGACCGCGACATCTTCTCTGGTCTCGACGTCGTAGGCCTCGTACGTGGAGGAGAGCGTGGCCTCGTCGACCATGCGACCAAGGCGATAGCGGCCGACCAGCAGGCGCCCCGTCAGATTGCTCACGAGACGAAGGGTACGCCTCGTCGGGACAGCGTCCCACACGTTCTGGCCCGCCTGGAGAGTGACCCCTTCGGGAGAGGACGAGGATGATGCCCTGGCGTTCACATCCGGGGAGCAGTGCAGGGCTCGTTCCAGGCCGGAGCCTACTGCACCGGCCACCGACCACGACGAAGTGCCGTAGAAAAGCGTGGTCGGTGCGCCGACCGTGTCCGGCGCCGCAACAGCTGTGGTCCCACAGTCTTCGCGGGATGCCGTCAGCGCCGCGGGCCGATCGCCTCCTGGCGCAGGGCGTGGTCGGCGAGCACCAGCGCCGCCATGGCCTCGATGACGGGCACCGCGCGCGGCAGGACGCAGGGGTCGTGACGGCCCCGGCCCTGAATGGTCGTGTCCTCGCCCTCGCGAGTCACGGTGCGCTGCTCGTGCATCACGGTGGCGGTGGGCTTGAACGCCGTGCGGAAGTAGATCGTCTCGCCGTTCGTGATGCCGCCCTGCACGCCGCCGCTGCGGTTCGTGTGCGTGCGAACGCGTCCGTCTTGCATGTAGTACTCGTCGTTGTGCTCGAGCCCGGTGAGCTCGGTGCCCGCGAAGCCCGAGCCGATCTCGAAGCCCTTGCTCGCCGGTAGGCTCATCATCGCCTTGGCGAGATCGGCCTCGAGTCGATCGAACACCGGCTCTCCCCAGCCCGGCGGGCAACCGCGCACCGCGCACGTGACGACGCCGCCGACCGAGTTGCCGGCCTTGCGCGCCTTCTGGACGATCTCGATCATCTCCGCCGCGATCGCGGGGTCGGGACAGCGAATGGGCGTCTGCTCGACGGCCTCGCGCGTCACGGTCTCGACGTCGCAGTCGACCCATACGCGCTCGACCTTCGAGACCCATGCGACGATCTCGACGGCGTACCTGCCTGCGAGAAGCTTCCGTGCGATGGCCCCCGCGGCCACGCGACTGGCCGTCTCTCTCGCGCTCGTCCTCCCGCCGCCGCGATAGTCGCGATGACCGTACTTGGCGTCGTACGTGTAGTCCGCATGACTGGGGCGATACTTGGCCGCGACCTCACGGTAGTCGCCGGAGCGCTGGTCATCGTTCGCGATCGACAGGCTGATGGGGGTGCCGAGCGTCTTGCCCTCGAACACTCCGCTGAGGATGCGAACGGTGTCGGACTCCTTGCGCTGCGTGACGAGGTTGCTCTGCCCGGGGGCACGCCGGTCGAGGTCGGGCTGGATGTCGGCCTCGGAGAGAGCGAGCAGCGGCGGGCAGCCGTCGACGACCGCGCCGATCGCGGCGCCGTGCGACTCGCCCCATGTCGTGACCCGGAAGAGCTGACCGAAGGTGTTGCCCATGCGTCCCACCAGCGTAGCAGCCAGGCTCGCTGGAGCGTCGTGACCGTTACTGCGGCGTGTCGGTCCAGGGCTTCAGCCAGAAGCCGCTCAGCTTGCCCGCGCCGTCCAGGACGACGCGGATCTCGGGGGTCGCGTTGCCCTTCGAGAAGTGTCCCTTGAAGCGGTAGACGCGCAGCGAGGTCACCTTCGACTTCCAGGTCTCGGCGTAGTCCATCGAGACGTAGTCGCCGAACATCGTGGCGACCGACTGGCAGGTGGCCTTCTGCTTCTCGGGCGTCAGCGCCTCGCGCATCTCGGGGATCGCCTCTTCGCCGAGCGCCTCGTGCTGGCCGCTCTTGCAGCCCTCGTAGACCTTCGTGGCGAGCCGCTGGGCGGTTGCCTTCTGCGCGGCGTCGACGTCGGCCTCGGGTAGCTTCTCGAGCGCTCCGTTGCATGCGGCGCAGAGAGCGAGGGTGAGCGCGGCGATTGTCCTGCTCGACGTGGTCATGACGCTATGCTCGCTCCACCGTGATCGTCGAAGCGAGAGGATTCGTTCTTCGGCGGAACTGGCTTCCGATCATCGTCTGCGTCGTGCTCGCGATGGCGGGCGTGGTGGTCGCCCAGACCGGCACCCCCTACGGCATGGCGGGGCCGCTCGGCTACCTGGCCGCGTTCTTCGGGCTCGTCTTTGGCCCGGTCTTCCTGGTCCGTCGTGCGTTCCCACGCGCGATACCGTGCACGTTCCGCGCGACGGAGGCCGGTCTGACGATCGAAGGGGCCGAGGAGGTGCGCAGCGAGGACATCCTCGAGGCCAAGATCGTCCCGCAGCGTGGCCCGGAGGCGCTCGTCGAGCTCGCGCTGCGCGGACCGGGCCCGAAGAAGCTCACGCTCCGCACCGGCGCGCGCGAGGCGAAGGCGCTGCTCGACCTGTTCGGGGCCCGGCGGACACGCTTTCGTCTGATGATCCCCTACGGCAAGCGCTTCCTCGGAGCGCTCCTGGCGTTCCTGGCCTTCGCGACCCTCATCGGCGTCGGACGCAGCAGCAACACCGAGTGGGTCGCGCTGCCCGTGTGCTCCTTCTACGCATCGATCGCCGCGGTGTTCCTCGGCTACCTGCGCGGGCGTCTCGTCGTGGGAGCCGACGGCTTCACGACACGCTGGCTCACTCGCGAGCGCTTCACCGCGTTCCGTGACGTCGCTGCCGTGCGCGGCAAGTCGCGCATCCTGAGCGGCGGCGTCGAGGACACGATCGTGGAGCTCGCCTCGGGCCGGAAGCTGCGCCTTCGCACGGTCGAGGCGCCGAACACCGAGGAGGAGCGCGGTACGGAGAGCCGCGCGATGCTCGCGCACACGTACGAGGCGTTCGCGCGCTCGGCGCGGCTGGTCGACGCGAGCGTCGACGTTCCCGCGCTCGTGCAACGAGGAGCACGCTCCGCCGGCGAATGGCTCTCGGGCATCGATGCCCTCGTCCGTGGCGGCGGGTCGCGCTATCGCGTCGCGGCCGTGTCGAGCGACATGCTCTCCGAGCTCGCGTGCGACCCGAGCGCGGCGGTCGAGTCGCGGGTCGGCGCAGCGGCCGCGCTCATTCGAATGGGCGACGATCTGCTCCGCACGCGCGTGCGCGTGGCCGCCGAGGCCTGCGCCGAGTCGGAGCTCCGCGACACTCTGCTCGCGCTATCGGAGGCACGTGACGACGAGGCGGCGGAGAAGGCGCTGGCGCTCCTGCCGCCGCGGCCGGCCCTGCCGGTCCACAAGGCTCAGAGGTAGCTAGGCCGGGCCGGATCAATGCTATCTCGCTGGGCCCATGCCCGGCGACGCCGACCCTCCCGCGACCGCGCACGAGCGCGATAGCTCGGCGGTGAGCTTTCCGCCGGAGCTGCCGATCTCCTCGCGCGTGGCCGACATCGCCACCGCCATCGATGGACACCAGGTGGTCATCGTCGCGGGCGCGACGGGCTCGGGCAAGACGACCCAGCTCCCGAAGATCGCGCTCGCGATGGGCCGCGGCCTCGAGAAGATCATCGGCGTCACGCAGCCTCGGCGAATCGCGGCGACGAGCGTCGCCGCGCGCGTCGCGAGCGAGCTCGGCACACCGCTCGGGAGCGACGTCGGCTACCAGGTCCGGTTCGACGACCACACGTCGCCGCAGACGTACGTGAAGTTCATGACGGACGGGATCCTGCTCGCCGAGATCCAGGGCGACCGGCTGCTCCGCCGCTACGACACGCTCATCATCGACGAGGCGCACGAGCGAAGCCTCACCATCGACTTCTTGCTGGGCTGGCTCAAGCGCATCCTCCCCGAGCGGCCCGACCTCAAGGTGATCGTCAGCTCCGCGACGATCGAGACCGAGCGTTTCTCCGAGTTCTTCGGCGGGGCGCCGGTCATCCAGGTCGAGGGCCGCACGTATCCGGTGGACGTGCTCTACGAGCCGCCTGCCGACGAGGTCGACGGGCCGGAGGCGGTCGCGGATGCCGTGGCGAACGTGACGTCGCTCGACCCGCGTGGCGACATCCTCGTGTTCTTGCCGGGAGAGCGCGAGATCCGCGAGACCGAGCAAGAGCTGCTGTCGCGCAACCTGCGTCACACGGTGATCCAGCCGCTCTATGCACGGCTGTCGGCGGGCGATCAGGCGAAGGTGTTCGCGAGCATCTCGCAGCGCCGCGTGATCCTCGCCACGAACGTCGCCGAGACGTCGATCACGATCCCCGGCATCGTCTACGTCGTCGACGCGGGCGTCGCGCGTCTCTCTCGCTACGATCCGCGCTCCGGCACGACGCGCCTGCAGATCGAGGGGATCTCGCAGGCGAGCGCCGATCAGCGGAAGGGCCGCTGCGGGCGCGTCCGCGACGGGATCTGCGTGCGCCTCTACGACGAGGCGAGCTTCGCCGCGCGTCCCGCGTTCACCGATCCGGAGATCAAGCGAACGGGCCTCGCCGGCGTCATCTTGCGGATGAAGTCGCTCGGTCTCGGCGACGTCGAGGACTTTCCTTTCCTCGACCCGCCGCAGTCGAAGGCGATCGCCGAGGGATATCGTGTGCTCGAGGAGCTCGGTGCGCTCGGCGAGGACCGCGAGCTGACGGCGCTCGGCCGCCGCCTCGCGCGGTTCCCGGTCGACCCGCGCATCGGACGGATGATCCTCGCGGGCGCCGAGCTCGGTTGCCTCCGGCAGGTGCTCGTGGTGGCGGCAGCGCTCAACGTCCAGGACCCGCGCGAGCGGCCCCGCGAGGCGCAGCAGAGGGCCGACGAGATCCATCGTCGCTTCCGCGACGAGCGGTCCGACTTCATCGGCATCGTCCGGCTGTGGGAGTTCGCCAAGGAGGCCGAGCGCAAGGGGACGGGGAACCTGCGGCGGACGTGCAAGGAGAGCTTTCTCTCCTTCATGCGCATTCGCGAGTGGGGCGAGGTTCATCGGCAGCTCGAGGACATCGTGCGGGAGCTGAAGCTCGAGGCGCCGGTAGCGAAGGGCGGCGATGACGTGCTCCATCGCGCGCTCCTCACCGGGCTCCTCTCCAAGGTCGGCAACTGGCGTCCGGAGCCTCGCGTCTACGTCGGGGCCAAGCAGACCAAGTTCGCGATTCACCCTTCATCGGCGCTCGCACGGAAGCCGCCGGCGTGGATCATGGCGTTCGAGCTCGTCGAGACGACGCAGCTCTTCGCTCGCACCGCGGCGAAGATCGAGCCCGAGTGGCTGATCGAGGCGGCGCCGCACCTCCTGAAGCACAGCTACTCCGAGCCACACTGGTCGGAGACGTCGGCGCGAGCCTCGATCAAGGAGCACACGACGCTGTTCGGCCTGTCGATCTCGCGGGACAAGAGCGTCGACTACGCGACGGTCGCGCCGGAGCTCGCGCGCCTCATGTTCCTGGACCACGCGCTCGTGCGCGGCGAGTACAAGACGCGCGGGACGTTCCACCAGAAGAACCGCGAGCTCCTCGAGCAAGTCGCGCGCCTTCGCGACAAGGCGCGCCGGAGCGACATGCTCGCGGACGACGACGCGCTCCTCGCGTTCTTCGACAAGCGGGTGCCGGCCGATGTCGTGAACGGCAAGACGTTCGAGGAGTGGCGCGAGAAGGCGGAGAAGATCGAGCCTTCCGTCCTTCTCCTCTCGATGGACGACGTGCTCACGGGCGAGCGTCGCCTCGTGGCCGCCGACTATCCCGATGCCATTCGGTTGCATGGTGCAACCATTCCCGTGACCTACAAGTTCGACCCTTCGGCCGACGACGACGGCATCACGCTCACCGTCCCGATCGTCCTCTTGCCGCAGCTCGACCCGGGGGAGCTCGACTGGACGATCCCGGGCTGGCACGCGGAGAAGATCGCGGCGCTGCTCTACGAGCTGCCGCGCGCGCTTCGTCGCGAGCTCGGTGACGGCGAGATCCCCGAGATCGCGCGCACGCTCGCGCGCCAGCTCACGCCGTTCGTCGGGCCGATGATCCCGGCGCTCGCGCGCGCGGTGGCGGAGCTGACGGGCGCGCGGGTGGACGACACGTCGTTCCGTCCCGATGCGGTGGCTGCGTATCTCCGGCTCACGTGCCGGCTCGTCGACGAGAGCGGGAAGGTGGTCGCGCAGAGCCGCGAGACCGGCGAGCTGCTGAAGCAGCACGGCGCGCGCGCGCGTGCCGCGTGGAGGAGCACGGCGCCCGCGCCCGCGTGGGAGAAGAAGGGGCTCACGACCTGGGACTTCGGCGAGCTGCCGCCCTTCGTGGTGCGGCGTGTGTCGGGCACCGAGGTTCGCAGCTATCCGGCGCTGGTCGATCGCGGGACGTCGGTGGACCTCGTGCTCGTGGAGTCTTCCGCGGCCGCGGAGGTGGCGCTGCGCGCGGGTGTGCGGCGGCTGCTGATGCTCGCGGCGCGAGCGTCGATCTCGGCGGTGGTGCCGCGCCTGCCGGCGGCGTTCGCGCGTCCGAACGGCGTGCCGCTGACCCGTGTCGAGACCGAGGCGTTCCGCGCGAGGGTGCTGGCGCGGATCGTGGACGCCGCGTTCGGGCTGACGGCGGAGGCGCCCTTGCCGCGCAGCAAGGCCGCGTTCGAGCATCTCGTGAAGGCCGGGGCGCCGCGCGTGGCGACGGCGTTCAAGCTGTTCGCCGATGCGATCACCCCGGTGGCGAAGGAGCTCGACAGCGTGCTCGGTGCGCTGCGAACGGCCTCGAAGCATCCGAGCGGGCGCGCGGCGCTGCTCGACATCCAGGCGCAGCTCGGACACCTATTTCCGGTGGAACTCATGGAGTGGGTGCCGCTTCCGTGCCTCGAGCACTATCCGCGCTATCTGCGGGCGGCGAGGGCGCGGCTCGGTCGTGCCGTGAGCGACCCGCGCAAGGACATGGACAAGCTCGCGCCGTTCGCGACGCTGTGGACGTCGTTCCTCGCGAAGCGAGGGGCGGCGCGTGATACGAGCGCGGCCGCGGAGCTGCGGTGGGCGTTCGAGGAGCTGCGCGTGGCGATCTTCGCGCCCGAGCTGAAGACGCCGGTGAGTGTGTCGCTGCCGAAGGTGGCGGCGGCGCTGGCTGCGCTGCGCTGAGCGGTCGGCGCCGGTCAGTCGCGGTCGGTGCAGCTCGCGGCCTCTTCCCAGGCTTCGGCGAACGAGGCGGGGGCGTAGGGGGTGCGCGGCTCGCCGGGGTCGGACTCGGAGGCGTCGAAGGTGACCTCGTGGGCCGCGAAGAACGCGAGCCATGCGTGGAAGCGTGCGGGCGAGTCGCCGAAGAGCGCCTTGCCCGCGTTCGAGACGTAGAGCGAGCGGTACGGGGCGCGGCGCGACCTGTCGTGGACGCGCGCGGCGAAGGCCTCGAGCCCGCCGTTCGCGCGGAGCTCGCTGCCGAAGGGAGTCCTGGCCACGAGCCAGCGGAGGTCGTCGGGGCCGTGCTGTCCGGCGCCGTCGACGGCGCGAAACGCGATGAGATCGCGAGTCTCCTCGCGGAGGCCGTGATGGTGGACGAGCCTGGTCACGAGCGCGCGATGGAACGTCTCGTGGTCGAGGTCGGCGCCGCGGAGGTGGTCGATGAGCGGCGCGATGTGTCTCGGCTCGCGGAGGGCGAGCGGGACGACGGCGAGCGACCCCGACGGCGCCATGATCGAGGTCCAGAGGCCTGCGCCGCGGAGCGGGTCCCTGGGCCAGCGGGAAGGGTTGGTGTTCTCGGCGAAGGCGACCACCTTCTGCGCGAGCTGCGGTAGCCGCGCGCAGCGCTCGAAGAAGCGACGCTCGGAGAGCCACTTCTTCTGCGCGGTGTGGAAGGTGACGACGAGGAAGCTCTTCGTGTCGCTCGCGTCGGCGGTGAGGAGTGTCGGGAGGTCGTGGGTGGCGGTGACGAGCGCGTCGAGCGCGCGTGCCAGGCTCGGCTCGCTCTTGCTGTCGTCGAGGGGGACGCGGAGCCGGAGGGTCACGGGCTCGGTTCGATCGACGGTGACCTTCATGGGCGCGAGGGTAGGCCTCGGCACGGCGCGGAGCACTACAGATCGAAGGAGGTTCCAAGAGCGAGCACGGTGCCGAAGCGGAGCGCGCCGACCGTGTGCGAGGCGGTCGCGGCGTGCGGCGTGGTCCAGGAGCTCTCCTGGTACGTGTAGGAGCTTCGCGTGCGCGTGAGGTCGTCGTCGAGCGAGAGCTGGAAGCCGATGTGGAAGCGGACCTTGCCGCCCGTCTCGGCGCCGAGGAAGGCACGCGCCCCGATGAACGGCGTGGTGCCGCTCGCGCCGGGATCGGTCGAGGAGATGAAGCCGCGTCCGACGCCCTCGTAGTGGTGGATGCCGCCGGCAGCCGCGATGCCGACGCGAAGCCAGTCCGGACCGTCGACGAAGAGCCCGATCATCGGCGCGGCGGTGACGGTCGTGTAGTCGAAGACGGCGCCGCCGTACTCGACGGTCGCGCCGTATCCGAGGAGGCCCTTCTGGCGGAGACCGGTGAGGCTCACGAGGCCGCCGATCGTGCGGGGCTCCTCACCGAAGCCGCCGAGGCCTGCGGTGAGGAGGAGATCGTCGTGGGAGTTTTGCGGGGCCGCGGGGGCTTCGGCGGGGGTGGCGGGCTCGGCCGGCGGCTCTGCGGTGGTGGGCGGTTCGGGTCCTTCGGGTCCTTCGGACCCGAGAGCGTTCGTGGCGGTCGAGGCAACGGCGAGCGCGAAGAAGGAAGCGATGAAAGCTCTGAGCATGAGCGGCGGTGGTGCCAGCGACGTGCCAATCGCGAAAAGGTCGTCAACTGGTTGAATCACTATCCGCCGGAGGCGTCGATGCGTGCGGCGTGCGTGATTGGCGCTTCACAGTGGCGCAAACCGGCGTCACCCGGGCTCGCGTTCGGGTTCGCGTCGTGCGGCGATGCGTCGGCTTCGCCACGAGCAGAGGCCGACGGCGCCGAGGGCGAGGAGGCCTGCGATGCCGATGGGGCTCGGTGAGTCGGGCGAGTCCCGGGAGGGCGGCAGCGGGGGGCGGAGGACAGGTAGTGGTGGGAGGCCGCCGATAGGGGAGAGGGATCGTTCGAGGCGCTCGGGGGCGTTCGTGATCCATTGGTCGTGGTCGCTCGCCTCGCGGTAGAGGCCGAGGACGTTCTCGAATTCGCCGGCGAACCAGTCGCCGTAGTCGTCGCCGTAGGGGGCGGCGTAGCGAGCTCGCTCGGTCTTCCAGGTGCGAGCGAGCGCGCGATGGATCGACTGCACGCGCTCGGGCCGATGAGCCACGAGCCGGGGAAGCCGTCGATCGGGTCCGGTCTCGTCGCCCCAGACGGCCCTCATGAACAGAGTGCCGAGCCCGCCGTCGTCGCCGACGATCGAGAATGTGAACCCTGACACGATGACCGTGCGCGTCGTGCGTGCACGAAGCAGCGGCCGCAGGGTGACGGAACAGAGCTGGTAGAGGGCCGCCATGAGGCGCCAACCGGGAGGTCGCGTGTTTCGTTCCCGCCTCGCGAAGCGGGGCGAAGGCCGAACGACGCGCTCGCGAGAATCATCCGCGCGCCGGGCAGGCGTCGGCCGGCGGCCCGCGGGGCTCAGCTCGGCCGGTAGGCGAGCTTGTAGAGGATGGCGACGATGCGGTCGACGGAGTCGACCTCCCGCGCCACCCGCTCCGGGTCCAAGTAGCCCGCGGCCCCCGCGATGCGAAGACCGAGGATGACCTCCCGCCCGCTCGTCATGGCGCTCTCGATGCGAACGGTGCGATTGCCGCCCCGCGCGGAGAGGCCCTCACCGGAGTTGAGACCGACCGAGTTGATGGCCCGTTTCATCTGCTTGCTGAGGTCCGGATCGTGCCGCGCGATGACGCGGCAGAGTCGGTGGATGGTGCCGACGGTTTGGACGATGTCATCGAGGATACGTAGCTGCATGAGCGACTCCTTGGCCGAGACGACCGGCGCCCAACGAACCGCGACGAGCAACGAACCGCGAGCCCGCGTCTCACCGGGATCGGACCCCGGATCCGGTCACCGGGATCGGACCCCGGATCCGGTCACCGGGATCGGACCCCGGATCCGGTCACCGGGATCGGACCCCGGATCCGGCCACCGGGATCACGTGCGACGGCTAACCGAACGGCATTGCGTCTAGGGCGGGTCCAAGTCACGGATGGCTCCTCGGGTCGGCCGCGACACTCGCTCGGCCAGCGGGGTCGCGATGCCTGCGGTGAGGGTCAGGGAGTTGTCGCCTGCGGCGGGCTCCGACTGATTCGTGGGAATCGGTCCGTCGAAGTCGTGGCGACGGGAAGTGTCGCACGCGAGCCCGTGCACGCCCGAGCCACCGAGTTCGTGACCGCGCCTTCTCGTCGACCCGGCGGAACGAGGCGAACACAGTTGCCCCAATCCGTCAGGTCGGGACCAACCTCGCGAGCTCCATCATCCCCTCCGGGTCGAGGCGCGACGGCGCTCGATGCGAAGAATCAGGGCTGTTCGCCGTCCTAGAAGACGCTCAAGGAGCGTGGAGGGAGGCCGGTCGTCGTGTCGACCTGCAGGGCAGGGCCGGCAGTGACGGAGCCGCTGGCGATGTCCAGACGGACAATCGCCCCTCTCGATGCGTCGGCGAGGAAACACCGAGCGCTGCAGCCTGGCAGGCACAGGAGATCTCCGAGCGCGAACGGAGGCGCGTGCGTGAAGGTCGTGACGACCCCGGTGCTGAGCGTCAGGGAGAAGCCCTTGTCGGGGCGGCCAGCCGCGAGATCGCCAGAGCTCACACCGAGCAAGAGATCCTCCGTGGCGAAGGCGAGCGGGGGAGCGAGAGCTTGCCCGTCGAGCTTGGATGGCACGCCGTAGCGCGCACGCTCGACGGGCGGCCTCGACGCCGTGTCGAACACCACGACGTCGCTGTGCGCGGCTTGCGCAACAGGGCCGCCAGAGAAGACGCCAGAACAGCTCACCGCAAGGAGCCCGCCTGACGGCGACAGCGCAAGCCCGCTGCAGTTGCTGAGACCGGGCAGCGATGCGTCCCAGGAGACGGTGTCCGTCGCAGCGTCGATCCCCACCAGAAGCCCGTCCCCCGCGCTTGCGAAGCCAGCATCGAGCCGCGCGAGGGTGACTACGACGTCACCCCCGACGCGCCTCATCCGATCCGGATTCGCCAGAAACGCCCCGCCCTTTCCCGCGAGGTCGATCCGGCCGACCACGGCAGGCAGTGTCGGGTCGATGATCAGGAGGTCGCCACCCGCGTCGAACGGCACGCGCCCGGCGTCCCGGTTCGAGTAGTAGCGGCTGACGTACGCCCTCGTCGGAGACAGCTCGATGTAGTCATGCGCGTTCGCCGAGAACCCGGTGTTGACGTTGAGCTGGGCACGCACCCGCGCTGGCTTCCACGCTCGAATCACGGGTCGAGTCGGCGCGCGGCGGCTGGCTCCGGTGCCATCGAACGGCCGCGGGCCGCGGAGTCCACGCTCGCGGCCCGCCCACGAGCGGTCCTACGCAGCCGGCTCCTCGACCTTCGCGTATACATCCCCGAGGCGCACGCTGCCGCCGAGCGCGGGGAGCTCGACGCTCGCGTCATCGGCGACATACGTAGTGAGGAGCCACTGGCCGGTCGGCTGGCGGCGGTAGTGCTCGATGCGGCGGCCTACGGACGCGACGAGCACATACTCCTCGAGCGACGGGACGGACTGGTAGTGCGCGAACTTGGCGCCGCGGTCGTACGCCTCGGTCGTGGGCGAGAGCACCTCGAGGACGACGCGCGGATTCGTGATCGCGTGATCATCCTCGGGGTGGAGCTCGCGGGGACCGCACACCACGGTCACATCGGGGTATGTCGTGAGCCCCGTCGCCTGGACCACGACGCGCAGATCGCTGTTGAAGACGGCGCACGGACCGCTCACGAGAAGGTTCCCGAGCAACCTGGTGACGTTCGCCGCGATGAGGCTGTGCGCGGGCGACCCTCCCGACATCGCCAGGATTTCCCCGTTCACAAGCTCGTGCTTCGTCGCGCTCGCGCGCTCGAGCGCGACGTATTGCGCGCGAGTCACGGGGGGCTTCGCGGTCTGCACCATCGAGCCAGAATCGTAGCACGCGTCAGCGCTACTCGCCGCCCGGTCGGCCGCTCTTGCGGGCCTCCTTCGCGGGCTACTCCCCGAAGCGCAACAGCTCGAGCAGCTCCACCGACGTGATCGCCTTCGCGCTCGCCTTCCCCTCGAGCACCGCGCTCGCGAGCTCGCGCTTCGAGGCGTGCATCGCGAGCACTGCCTCCTCGATCGTTCCGCGCGACACCAGTCGGTACACGGTGACCGGCTCGGTCTGCCCCATGCGGTGCGCGCGCGACGTCGCTTGCTCCTCGGCCGCCGGGTTCCACCACGGGTCGGTGTGGATCACGTAGCTCGCGCTCGTCAGGTTCAGCCCCGTGCCGCCCGCGAGCAGCGACACGCAGAACACGTCGAACTCGCCGCGCTGGAACGCCTCGACGATCGCTCGCCGCTTCGCCGTCGGCGTCTCTCCCGCGAGATAGGCCACGCGCAGCCCCGCGGCCTCGAGCTCCGGCTTCAGCTTCCCCAGGAACTGCGTGAACTGGCTGAACACCAGCGCCCGGTTGCCCTCCTGCGCGAGCTCCACGCAGATCTCCACCGCCCGCGTGATCTTCGACGAAGGCCCCTCGTACGTCGGGTCGACGAGCCGCACGTCGCACGCGAGCTGCCGCAGCCGCGTCAGCGCGGCGAACAGCGCGATCTTCAGCTGGGCCGCCGTCTCCCCCGACTTCCGCCTGGCGAACTGCGCCTCGCACGCCTTCCGCAGCGCGAGGTAACGCTTCAGCTCGTTCGCATCGAGCTCGATGTACTCGGTGATCTCCTCGCGCGGCGGCAGCTCCTCGAGCACCTTCGCGCGCGTCCGCCTCAGCAAGAACGGCGAGAGCAGCCTTCCGAGCACCGCCAGGCGCACCTCGTCGCGCTGCGTCCCCTCGATCGGCTTGCGAAAGCGCTCCCGGAACGCCGCCTCGCTCCCGAGCAGCCCCGGGAACGCGAGGTCGACGATGCTGAACAGCTCGCCGAGATGGTTCTCGAGCGGCGTACCCGTCAGCGTGATCGTGAAGTCTCGCTCGATCGAACGCACCGCGTCCGTTCGCTGCGCGCTCACGTTCTTCACGTACTGCGCCTCGTCGACGACCACCGTCGCGAACCGCCGGCCCTCGAACCCGACGCTCCGCCGCTGGAGCAGCCCATACGAGACGACGAGCACGTCGCCCGGCCCGAGCTCCGCGAGCGAGAGCGAGCGATCGTCGTTCCACCAGCGGCACTTCAGGCTCGGCATGAAGCGCTCGAGCTCGGACATCCAGTTCGACGACACCGACGCCGGCGCGATGATCAGCTGCGGCCCGAGCGCCGCGCGCGCCTTCAAGACCGCTGCGGTCTGCACGGTCTTTCCGAGCCCCATGTCGTCCGCGAGGATGCAGCCCGGCGCCCACGTCGCGAGACGCAGCATCCATGCGACGCCGTCGTGCTGATAGGGCCTGAGCGTCCCGTGCTCGAGCGCAGGCACCTTCACGCGCTTGCCGCGCGCCTCGAAGCGCTCGACGTACGCCTGGAGGTTCGCGCCGCGGACGTCGTCGAAGACCGACAGCGCGTCCGCGAGCACCGAGCCGAACGCGTCGTGGAGCCGGGCGTCATCGCCCTTCGCGGCGCCGCCGAGCTCCGTCGCGATCGCCACGGGGCGCAGCTTGTCGATCGCCTCCTTCGACAGCTCGAGGAACACGCCGTCTGCCGCCTTCACGAAGCGCTGCGCGAGCCGCGCGGCATCGAGGACGTCGCCCAGCGTGAGCTTCACGCCCGCGACGTCGAGCGAGCCGCCCACGACCAGCCACGAGCCGTTCTTCTTCACGTCGAGCGTGCGCGCGGCGTCGCCCCATTGCGTGAGGGTCGGCCGCTTGCCGATCTTGATCTCGATCGCCAGGCCGAGCGGGTTGTGATCGAGGTACTCGGCGAGAGCGAGCGTGTCCTCGAGGCCTTCGGTGTGCCCGCGCACGTGGTCCCAGAGCACCGGGGCGGCGATGCGTGCGCGCGAGTCCTCCGCGATCAGCACCTCGCGCTCGAGGTCCCGCTCGACGAAGAAGCGCTGGTCGCTCTCCGCGAACGTGAAGAGCACGGGCCCGCGCCCCGCCGAGACGAGCGGCGCCCGCGGATGAACCGTGATGAAGATCTCGACGACCGCCGCTCCTGCCGGCTGCCACTCCACGCGCAGCGCCGGTGAGGGCTCGTACGGCAGCTCGACGCCCAGCGCGTCGCGCGGCAGCTCGACCATGCCCGCGCTGACCAGCGGCTCGGTCGCCGTGACGAGCCTCGGGATGGCCTCGGGCGGAAACGTCATCGCGGGGCCGACGCTCTGCGCGGCCTCGAGCCACGGACGCAACGAGCGCGGCACGAACATGGAGACGACCGTGTTGCCTCGCACCACGGAACGGAGCCCGGTGGTCTCGCCGCGACCGAGCAGCGAGGCGTCGAGCATGCGGCCGTCGACCATGAAGCGCGGGCTGAGCACGCCGTCGGCGCTCGGCTCCATGCGCAGCGCGAGATCGCCGGCGATGATCACCGCGGGCTCCTCGCCCTCGGGGTCTCCCTTCACCGTCCGACGCATCAGAACGTTGGGGTGCTTGCCGAGGAGGCGGAGCAGCTCGTGCCCCTGCGGCGTGCCGAGCATCACGCGAGCCTCGGAGACGCGCTCCAGGCTGCACATCGCGATGCGCGCAATCTCGCGGCCGAGCGGCACGGACTCGTCCATGTAGAGCGCTTCGAAGGTCTCGCGCTTCCACTTCGACGGCTTTCCGCTCACGAGCGACCGGCGCGAGTGCGGGATGACGCGGAGCTCGTTCTCGCGGTAGGTCGGCGACAGCGCGAACGACCACTCTCGCGACTCGACGGCCTCGTGCGCGGGGGTGCCGAGGTGCTCGAGCACGTGCTCCCAGACCGGGCGCGCGAGCTCGCGCTCGAGCGCGACGACGGCGTCCTCGGTGCGCGCATGGAGCGCGAGGATCACGGCGCGAAGCGCGAAGACCTCCCACGCGTCGGAGTCCTCCGGGGTGCCGAAGGCCTGGTCCTCGAAGCGCGGGTCGCCGCGCGACGAGAGCGGCAACGCGAAGGCGAGGCGGAACGGCTCGAGGAGGAGCAGGTTCCGCCGCTCACGAGCCTCGAAGACGCAGCGCTGCGCGTCGTAGAAGAAGTCGAAGCCCGGATGACGGCGCCCTTCGAGCGGCCCGGGTGCGCCTCGCTGGATCCGCACGCCGTCGCGGACCTCGAGGTATCGCTCGGCGAGCTTGCCGTAGACCTCGCCGAGCGTCGTCGCTCGAACGTCCTCCGGCAGCTCGGGAGGTGTCCACGTGCGGAGCGTCTCGAGGTCCTTCGCGATCTCCTCTGCGTGGGCGAGCACATGGCGGCGCAAGGCGACGACCGCGGGCGTGCTCGCGCCGGTCGTGCGGGCCCACCAGTCGGGGAGGGGCGACCAGCGATCGACGCCGTCACCGATGCGCGCGGCGGCATGGACCGAGAGGCGCGAGAGAAAGACCGACGCGGAGTAGACACCGCGCAAGCATGACGGGAGAGGCTCGGTCGACACGGTCGAGGCCGCGGGACCTGGCGCGCGTGCGGGGACTGCTGCGGCGGCCACGCTCGCCGGCAACGAGGAGCGCGCGACGGCGGCGCTGCCGAGCTGCAGCAACATGGCGACCGCCGCGACGTGCTTGCATCGGCCTTCTCGCGGAAACGCGGGACACGTGCACTCGCTCTCGAGGTGCCCGTACCGGTAGGGCCCGAGGGTGACCTGATAGATCTGCGTCCCGTGCACGAAGGCGGTCGCGCTCAGGCCGTCCGCGCCGCGGCGTAGCCCGACCACGTTTCCCTCGGCCGCGTAGCGAGAGCCGCGCGCACGCGTGGCCGGATCGTAGGTGCTCAGCAGATCGAGCAGCCGCCCCTTGGCCGCGACTGTGAGGGTGGTCTCTTCCGGCACGACCCTCTCTCGTAGGCGAGTGCCCGCCGAGCGGCAAGCGACCCGTGGATCCTCGCTCATCCGCCCCCACAATCGGCCTGGCATACCCCCTGGGGGGGGGCGACGGCCGAGCGTTGTTCTCCTAGCCTCCCGCGCTCGATGGGGAAGCTCTACAGCTCGTTGCTGCGCGCGCTCGTGCTCGTGCTCGTCATCGCCACGACGGTGACCGGGTGCTTCGGCGGCTACGATTCGCGCTGGGGACAGAGCGCGGCCGTGCAGCGGCAGTACGCGGCGCAGCATGCCCCGACGCTGCGCGGCGATCGCCCGGACGAGAAGGACGCACCCGCGAAGGCCGTGCGGACGCTGCGTGTTCGCGCGTACGTCGCTCGAGCCTACGCATCGCAGGTCGTCGACGTCTCCGCCACGCTGCGTGACCTCTTCGCCGACGCGAACGACGTCACCGAGCCGGCGCTCGGAGTGAGGCTTCAGCTGGAGGGCATCCGCACCTGGAGCCTCACCAAGGACGACGACCTCCCGAAGACGCTCGCCGAGCTCCGCTTGGCCGACCCGGCGAGCGAGGTCGACTGGGTCGCGGGGTTCGTCGGCGCTCTACCGCGGGCGACGATGTCGTTCCACGATCTGGGCATCGGCGATCTCCCTGGCCGTTACGTCGTGCTGCGCTCGCCGTCGAGCGCGATGGCGCACGACTCGGTCGAGCGCTCCTACGCCGAGCTCTCGGAGGAGGAGCGACGTCGCGTGCAGAAGGACGCGCGGCGTCATCGTGCGGCGGCCGTCTTCCTCCACGAGCTGGGGCACACGCTCGGCGCGCTGCACGAGCGCAGCGACCAGAGCCTCATGTACCCCGAGTACCGCTCACGCATGACGTCGTTCAGCTCGGAGGCGACGCTCGTCATGCGAGGTGTCCTCGAGCGTCGCGACTTCAAGAACCTCGAGGAGCAGGGCGCGATGTATCGCGAGCTCGCCGCCGCGACGCGACGTTCTCCTCCCAACCTCTTCTTCGAGGAGGAGCGTCAGAAGTTCCTCGCGCAGGCCGACGAGCTCGTCGCGAAGGCCGAGGCGCGTGCGCGTCCGGCCACCCCCGCGACGACGGCGACGACCGCGACGACGGCGACGACGGCGACGACCGCGGCCACGGCCGAGCCCGACCCGCCGGAGCTCTCGGCGGAGGACAAGGCGCGCTTCACGCGCGCTCGCGAGGCGGTCGCGGGCGCTGACTGGGTCGCCGCGTGGGATCACGCCAAGCCGCTTTTTGCGGCCTATCGTGACGTGCTCGCCGTCCAGGAGCTCCGCTGCAACGTCGCGACGAAGGTGTTCCGCTTCGACGTCGCGCGCCGCGAGTGCGAGCGCCTCATGCAGCTCTCGACCGGCAAGCCGTAGTCGACCGCGGCGGGATGCGGCAGCCGCACGCCGTGAGATTGTTCGCCGCTCGCCGGACGCCGGGTGTCTTATGGACGCGGGGGCGGCGAATCACCGGCGCCCATCAACCCGGCAGGACACAAGACCATGGGCGACAAATCTCCGAAGGCGAAGAACAAGGCCAAGAAGCAGGACACGAAGGAGAAGGGCCAGAAGCAGGCCGACGCGAAGGCGAAGGCCAACGTCGGCGGCCAGAACGCGGCCGGCAAGAAGAAGGGCTGAGTCGGGCTCCCGCTCGTCAGCTCCGCTCGCGGAGTACACCGGGGACCCGGTGACTCCGAGAGCGCGCGGGCTACCCGTCGCCGGGCATCAGCTCGGGGTCCCACGCGGCCGTCGCGTCGGGCAGGAAGAACGTCTGCACGGTCGACGACGAGTTGTCGCCGTCGCGGACGATCCAGCCGCCGGGGACCTTCACGCGGAACATGCTCCGGTGCTGCATCGATGCACCGCCGGGCTTGAGTCTCTGCCACATCATCAGCTCTGCCATCGTCGGCTCCTTCAGTTGGTCGCCAACGTCAGGCCGGGTGCAGCCCACGTCAATCGCGGCGCCGACTATCACGCGCGAGCAGAACGCAGCCGTCGCTCCTGGCATCGAAGCGGGCCATGAAGACGCGCAACGTGCTCGACCCGATCCGCATTGCCCCCGCCGCGACCGAGAAGCTCGATGGCTTTCATCCAGAGGTCGTCGACGAGGTCGCTTCGGCCGTCGGGAAGAGCGCGGTCGTCGTGGTCGGAATGTCGCAGAACCCGCACGTGAAGAACGTGCGTAAGGCGCTCACCGAGGCCAACATCGAGTTCCAGTATCTCGAGTACGGCAGCTACTTCTCGGAGTGGAAGAAGCGCCTCGCGATCAAGATGTGGAGCGGGTGGCCGACGTTCCCGCAGGTCTTCGTCCGCGGCATCCTGATCGGCGGCGAGGACCTCACGAAGGCCGCCCTCGCCGACGGCACGCTCCAGGCGCGCGCGACGTCGGCGGGCAGTGATGCCGTGACTGCCTAGGGAAGCTTCACCGTGCGGAGGTACGGCTTCAGCGTCTTGAAGCCACCGGGGTAGGCCTTGGCGGCCTCCTCGTCGGAGACCGACGTGACGATGATGACGTCGTCGCCCGGCTTCCAGTTGGCGGGCGTCGCGACCTTCTGCTTCGTCGTCAGCTGGACCGAGTCGAGGACGCGGACGATCTCGTCGAAGTTACGGCCCGTGGTCATCGGGTAGGTGAGCATCATCTTGATGCGCTTGTCCGGGCCGATGAGGAACACCGTGCGCACGGTCTGATTGTTCGCGGGCGTTCGTCCGTCCGCCGTGCCGGCCTCGTCGGCCGGGAGCATGTTGTAGAGCTTCGCGACCGCGAGATCGGTGTCCGCGATCATCGGGTACTTCACGACGGAGCCCTGCGTCTCCTCGATGTCCTTCGCCCACTTCTCGTGGTCGTCGACCGGGTCGACCGAGAGGCCGATGAGCTTCGTGTTGCGCTTGGTGAACTCCGGCTCGATCTTGGCCATGTAGCCGAGCTCGGTCGTGCACACGGGGGTGAAGTCCTTCGGGTGCGAGAAGAGGATGGCCCAGCCGTCCCCGATCCACTTGTGAAAATCGATCTCGCCCTTGGTCGTCTTGGCGGTGAAGTCCGGCGCGATGTCGTTGATGCGAAGGGACATGATCAGGTTGCCTCCCGTGGAGTGGATGCCGATCGATTATTCGCGTTGCGCCTGAGGTGCAATATGCAGAGGCTCTCGCGCCGGGCGGCGCTGCGCCTCAGCAGGTCTCGTTCGGATTCGGAAACGCGTCCGCGTCGTCCTCGCCCTTGCGCGGCGTGAGGCAGGCGAAATCCTTCTCGACGAGGATCTGCAGGGACAACCCCTCGCCGATGGCCTGCTCGGCCTCGAACCCGACCGTCTCGCTCGCCGCCCACTCGCGGGCGAGAGATCGCGGAACGATGACCTCGATGCTTCCGCCCGCGAGGCGTGCGGAGGTCACCGCCGCGCCGTCGGAGGCGACGATCGCATAGCCGAGGCGTTCGCTCGGCTCCGCACCGAACGCGACCCCATCGCGAACCTCACCGCGCGCGGCGAGCTCGTTCACCTCGCCGCGCGAGAGCCGTAGACGAAGCGTGTTGCCGCGGACCCTGAGCTTCATGGCGATTCATCCTAGCGCGTCGTCGTGTCGTCCGGCGTGTCCCAGTCGCGGAGCTCGGCGTGCTCGGTCGCGGTCATCACGAGCTCGGTCGCGGGGGCGGCGTCGAGGAGCGCCTGGAGCGAGCGCCGCCGCGCGTCCGCATGCGCGAGCGCGGTGGGACGGACGACCTTCGCGTCGTACCGCGCGAAGAAGGGCTCCCAGCGCCCGTCGCGCCGTGCGGCGACCGCCGGCGTCGCGACGCTCGCGAAGGCGAGACGGCGAAGGAGCTCGAGCGACACGAACGGCATGTCGCACGCGACTGCGATCGCGGCGCGCTCTCCCGCGTGTCCGAGCAGCGCGAGGAGACCCCCGAGAGGGCCGAGCTCGTCCTCGGGCCGCTCGTCGTCGAGGACGACGAGGCCGGCGGACGCGTAGGCCTCCTTGGCCCGCTCCCCGACCAGCACGCACGGGACCGCGAGCGCGTCGAACAGGCCCCTCCATCGCTCGACCAGCGTCTCGCCGGAAGGCGCGCGGAGGAGCCCTTTCGGCCGCCCGCCCATGCGGCTCGAGCTGCCCCCCACGAAGATTCCGGCGACGAGCGACGCGTGCATGTTGCACCCTGAACATAGCTGCTCCCGTTCGATGGCGGGCTGCGTCATGACTCGGTGCGAACGATGCGCTTGCCGGCGGGCTGGCGCAGGCATAATTCAGGGCGATCCTCCGTTGGAGGCGTCTCGCTCACACGCGTCGAAGGAGGGGAACGTGTCCCACAACTTGGTGCAGCTCCGCCGCAACCGCGGTGACGTCGGCGTTCAGGACAACGCGCTCCAGCAACTCAAGCACGTGATGCACGAGCGTCGCGTCATCACGACGACCGACGTCGCCGCCATCGCGAGGTCCACCGGTCAACCGGAGGCCTCCGTCTTCGGCGTCGCGACGTACTACGGCGACCTCGGCACCAAACCACGCGGGCGCACGCGCGTGAAGGTCTGCAAGGGCACCGCGTGTCACGCGGCCTGCGCCGATGCCTCCGTCGGCTGGATGGAGGCGGCGCTCGGTCTCCAGGTGAACGAGACCAGCGCGGACGGCGCGGTCTCGCTCGAGGCCGTCTATTGCCTCGGCTTCTGCAACGCGGGCCCCACCGTCGAGGTCGAGGGCAAGATCTACGGCGAGCTCACCCCCGAGCGCGCGAAGGCGCTCGCGAAGGAGCTGAAGTCGGGCGGCGGGCTCGCAGAGGCGCACGATGCGCTCGTCCCGCGCTTCGAGGTGCACGGCGGCCCGGCGATCGTGCTCGAGCGCCTGGTGCTCCCGATCGACGCCACCGACCTCGCCGTCGCGCGCGCGCACGGCGCGTTCAAGGGCCTCGAGAAGGCGCTCGCGTCGATGGCGCCGGACCAGGTGCTCGGTGAGATGGACGCCTCGCTCCTCCGCGGTCGGGGCGGCGCGGGCTTCCTCACGTCGTCGAAGTGGCGCTTCGCGGCCGTCAACGCGAGGACGACGGGAGAGGCCTACGTCGTCTGTAACGCGGACGAGGGCGACCCCGGCTCGTACATCGACAAGTACCTCATGGAGCGCGACCCCTTCGCGGTGCTCGAGGGCATCGCGCTCGCGGGCTTCGCCATCGGCGCGCAGCGCGGCTTCGTCTACGTGCGCTCGGAGTATCCGCGCTCGGCGCCCGCGCTGAAGAGCGCCGTCCTCGCCGCGCGCGCGGCCGGGCTCCTCGGAAAGAAGATCCTCGGGAGCGACTTCTCCTTCGACATCGAGATCGTCGAGGGCGCAGGCTCGTACGTCTGCGGCGAGGAGACGGCGCTGCTCCGTTCGCTCGAGGGGCTCCGCGGCATGGTCACGGCGCGTCCGCCCTATCCGGCCGACAAGGGCCTCTTCGAGCGCCCCACCATCGTGAACAACGTCGAGACGCTCGCGAACGTCGGCTGGATCGTCCGGCACGGTGGCGACGTCTACGCGAAGGTCGGCGTCGGCAAGAGCCGGGGCACGAAGGCCGTCTCGCTGAACGAGCGCTTCGTGCGCCCCGGCGTCTACGAGGTCCCGCTCGGAGTCCCGCTCCGCGAGATCCTCGACGTGATCGGCGGCGGCATGAAGACGGGCCGCCCGATGAAGGCCGTGCAGGTCGGCGGACCGCTCGGCGGCATCCTCCCGGCACGGCTGCTCGACGCGCCGCTCGGCTTCGAGGAGCTCGAGGCCGTCGGCGCGCTGCTCGGTCACGGCGGCATCGTCGCGTGGGACGACACGGTCGACGTGCGCGACATCGCCATCCACCTCTTCGAGTTCTGCGACGCCGAGTCGTGCGGGAAGTGCTTCCCGTGCCGGATCGGCGGGCGTCGTGGCCTCGAGATCGCGAAGCGCCTCAAGCAGACGCGCGATCACGCGAGCACGCTCGCCGACCTCGCGCTGCTCGCCGAGCTCTGCGAGACGCTGAAGCTCGGCTCGCTCTGCGCCCATGGCGGGGCGATCCCCGATCCGATCCGATCGCTGGTGACACACTTCGAGTCCGAGATGACAGGAGGCGCACGATGAGCGGCGACGGCGGCACCGGCGGGACCGAGAAGAAGGACAAGCGCAAGCTCGTCACGCTCACCATCGACGGGCGCGAGGTGAAGGCCAGCGATCGCGCGACCATCCTCGACGTCGCGCGTCGCGAGGGCATCTTCGTTCCAACGCTCTGCTACGACCAGCGCCTCGCCGCGTTCGGAGCCTGTCGCGTCTGCATGGTCGGCGTCGCGGGCGCGCGCGGGCCTCTCGCCGCGTGCACCACCCCCGTCCGCGAGGGCATGGTCATCGACACGAAGGACGAGACGGCCACGCGCGTCTCCAAGGGCGTCGTCGAGCTGGTGCTCTCCGACTACCCCGTCGACATCCTCGCGCACGACCCCACTGCCGCCGGCGCCGAGGACCGAAACGAGCTCCGCCAGGTCGCGCGCCACTTCGGCCTCGAGAAGAGCCGCTTCGAGGGCGAGCGCCACGTCTACGCGAAGGACGACCGGCACCCGTACATCAAGATGGATCTCAACGAGTGCATCGTGTGTGGGCGCTGCGTTCGCGCCTGCGACGAGATCCAGGGCACCTTCGCGCTCGCGTACTCCGGCCGCGGCTGGGACACGAAGATCGTCGCGGGCATGGACTCCTCGTTCACGGACAGCGCGTGCGTCTCGTGCGGCGCGTGCGTCTCGGCATGTCCCACGGGCGCCCTCGACGAGGCGGCCTTCGCCGCGAAGGGCACCATCGACTCCACCGTGACGACGACGTGCGCGTATTGCGGCGTCGGCTGCTCGCTCGAGGTGAACGTCCGCGACGGCGAGGTCGTCTCGATCGACCCGGCGATGGAGGGCCCCTCGAACCTCGGCCACACGTGCGTGAAGGGCCGCTTCGCGCACCAGTACGCGCGCGCGAGCGACCGGCTCACGCAGCCGATGATGCGCCGCACCGACGGCACCTGGCGCGACGCGACGTGGGAGGAGGCGATGGGCTTCGTCGCCGACAAGATGACCGCGATCAAGGGCAAGCACGGCAAGGATGCCATCGCCTTCATCAGCTCGAGCCGCTGCACGAACGAGGAGAACTACATCCTCATGAAGCTCGCGCGCGCGGCGCTGGGCACGAACAACATCGACAACTGCTCGCGCGTCTGTCACTCGCCGACGTCCTTCGGGCTCATCCAGTCGCTCGGCGAATCGGGCGGCACGAACTCGTTCGCCGACATCGACGTGACGTCGTGCATCTTCCTCACCGGAGCGAACCCGACCGAGGGCCATCCGGTCGTCGGCGCGCGCCTGAAGGAGGCTCGGCTCCGCGGCGCGAAGCTCATCGTGGCCGACCCGCGTCGCATCGAGCTCGCCGCGATGGCGGACGTCTTCCTCCAGCTCCGCCCGGGCACGAACGTCGCGCTCTACAACGGCCTCGCGCACGTGATCGTCCGCGACGGCCTCGCGGACCGCGCGTTCCTCGATGCGCGCGCGGAGGGCTTCGAGGCCTACCTCGAGTTCCTGAAGGCCTATGACCCGAAGAAGGTCGAGTCGATCACGGGCGTTCCGGCGGCGCTGGTCGAGAAGGCGGCGCATCTCTATGCGTCGTCGCCCCCGGCGGGCATCTTCTACGGGCTCGGCGTCACCGAGCAGGCGCAGGGCGTGTCGGGCGTGCGCTGTCTCGCGAACCTCGCGCTCCTCACCGGCAACCTCGGCAAGCCCGGCGCGGGCTCCAACCCGCTCCGCGGTCAGAACAACGTGCAGGGCTCGAGCGACGTCGGCGCGCTCCCCACCTACCTCACGATGTACCGGAAGATGGAGGACGACGTCGTTCGCAAGGAGTTCGAGGCGAGATGGGGCGGTTGCCCCATCGACCCCGCGCGCGGCCTCATGATCCCCGAGATGTTCGACCGCGCCGTCTCGGGTGACCTCAAGGCCATGTACGTCTTCGGCGAGGACATCGCTCAGACGGACCCGAACGTGCACCATGTCGAGAAGGCGCTTCGCGCGCTCGACCTCCTCGTCGTCCACGACATCTTCGAGAACGCGACCGCGCAATTCGCGCACGTGATGCTCCCGGGCTCGAGCTTCCTCGAGAAGACGGGCACGTTCACGAACGCCGAGCGCCGCGTGCAGCTCGTACGCGAGGCCGTGAAGCCGCCCGGCAACTCGCGCCGCGACCTCGACATCCTCTTCGATCTCTCGAAGCGTCTCGGCTACGAGATGCCTCACGCCGGCCCCTCGGAGGTCATGGACGAGATCGCCGAGCTCACGCCGGACTGGAAGGGGATCTCGTATCAGCGCCTCGGGACGCAGGGCCTGCAGTGGCCGGTGCCGGACGCGCAGCACCCGGGCACGCCGATCCTCTATCGAGAGCGCTTCGGCACGCCGAGCGGGCGCGCGAACCTGTTCGCGGTGGACTGGGAGCCGCCCGGCGAGAGCGCGAGCGAGAGGTTCCCGTTCATCCTCATCACGGGGCGCCAGCTCGCGCACTACAACTCCGGCACGCAGACGCGGCGCACCGGCAACGTGGAGCTCCAGCCGGCGGACCTCGTCGAGATCCACCCGACCGACGCCTCGCTCATCGGCGCGAAGGACGGAGACCTTCTCGAGATCGAGAGCGCTCGCGGCAAGGTGCAGACGCACGCGTGTGTGACCACGCGTGTGGCCCCGGGCAACGTGTTCCTCTCGTTCCACTTTCCGGAGGTGAAGACCAACCTCCTCACGAGCGGCAACGCTGATCCCTTGACGAGCTGCCCCGAGTACAAGGTCACGGCCGTCGACGTGCGCCTCGTCCCCGGCGTGCACGCGCCGCCTCCGGTGACGGCGAAGGGCTTCCGCCAGGGCGCCTTCGACTGACCGCGGAGAGCATGAGCACTCCGGTTCGCCAGGTGAAGGTCGAGCGGCTGACGCGCGGCGACGCGACGGCACGCGAGGCATGCGACGACGAGGTCGTCGTCGAGGAGCCGCTCGAGATCCGCGTGGCCGGCGACACGCTCGCGATCACGATGCGCACGCCGGGGCATGATCGCGAGCTGGTCCTCGGGTTCCTCTTCGCCGAGGGCATCATCGGGAGCGCCGGCGACGTGTCGGCGATGGCGCCCTGCGGTCGCACCGGCGACGAGGGGCGCGAGAACACGCTCGAGGTGACGCTCGCCCCCGGGGTGGTTCCTCCGGGCGACGGCGCCGACGGCCCGTTCGCGCGGCGCGGCACGATCACAACGAGCGCCTGCGGCGTGTGCGGCCGTCGCTCGATCGAGGACCTGATGACGCGCTTCACGCCGGTCGAAGGCGACGGCGAGACGCTCTCGCGCGACACGCTCTCGCGCCTCGCGGCCGGGCTCCGCGAGCATCAGCCCGTCTTCGCGCGTACCGGCGGGTGCCACGCGGCCTCGCTCGCCACGTTCTCGGGCGAGCACGTGGTCACCTTCGAGGACGTCGGGCGCCACAACGCGGTCGACAAGGTCGTGGGCTCGCGTGTCCTCGCCGGTCAGCTGCCGCTCGGCGGTCGCGTGCTCTTCGTGAGCGGGCGTTCGAGCTTCGAGATCGTGCAGAAGGCGATCGCGGCGCGCATCCCGGTGGTCGCCTCGGTCTCGGCGCCCTCCTCGCTCGCGGTCGACCTCGCGCGCCGCGCGAACGTCACCCTCGCCGGCTTCGTCCGCGGCGACTCGCTGACGGTGTACGCGGGCGCGGGTCGTATCGCCTGAGCGAGGACGCTCAGAGCGTCAGCGTCGACGCGTTCGTGTTGTTCGAGAACGAGCTCTTGCGCGCCTTGATCGAGAGCGGTGCGCTCGCGAACGTCCCGATGCCGGCGAAGGGGATGGGGAGGCGCCAGCAAAGACCCGGACCGGCGAGGTCGACTGTACGGTGCAAGGTAGGCCGTGCGCACTTCTGTCTACAATTGACCAAACCCCGTGGAACGTGGTGGATCCATGCGGTTGCCGCGCGATCCAGGGCCTGCGCTCCCACCCTCCCTGGTCGAGGGCTCCGAGAGACCATGAGCCTCCTCCGCTTCGCCCTCTCCGCGCTGCTGCTGACTGCCTGTGTCGACCAGACCGTCGAGCGCACGACTCGGCCCGCGAGCGCACCCGCGCAGGAGGAGCCCGCTCCGGAGGAGGACACGACGGAGCCGACGCCGCCGCCCGCGACGTCGACGCCGACGCCCGCGCCGACGCCCACCCCGGCGCCGACCGCGGTGCCGACCTGCACGACGACCTTCGGTCACGCCATCACGGCGCAGAACGGTCGCCTCGACGGCGTCGTCCGCGCGGTCATCCTCCCCGGCGACAAGCAGTGCAAGAGCGACAACGATCACGTCCTCGTGCAGATCGACGCCGGCGGCGCGACGTACCCGGCATGGGTCAACATCGAGTCGAACGTCACGATCGCCGATCCGCAGATCCGCTTCGCCGAGCTCCGCGCGCCGCTCGCGTTCGAGGCCTGGTCCGACGGTTGGCACCCGCTGCCGGGACAGCTCGACTACCCGACCACGCTCGGCGTGCACGCGAGCAGCTTCACCGCGATGTCGAAGGAGACGATCGCGATCCGCATCGCCCAGCTCGTGACCGAAGGCGCCAAGGTGAGCGTCTTCTTCGAGGGCTTCGCGACCTCCGACGGCGGCCACAAGGTGCACCGGAACGGCTACGGCAAGGACGGCGCACTCGTCGTGATCGAGAAGACGGGCCAGCCGCGCTGGCTCCTCTTCCACTTCTCGCAGCAGTCGTTCTGATCGCGCGACGCCGCGCGCAGCCGGCGCGCCGCACGGAGCCCGCGATCGCGCGGCATTTGGCCACGCGCGTGCTCTGCCGGCGATGGCTAGCTTTCGTCGCCGGAAGGAACGCTCGCGGCAGCGCGGGCGAACGGCGCCATGGACGACTCGGTACTCGGGGGTAGGGAGGCCTGGCTGAGCGCGTCGTCGGTCGCGCGCGCGCGCAGGTTCATGAAGCTCGCGCAGTGGGAGCTGGACCTCGACTCCGAGCGCTTTCGCTGGTCGGACGAAGCGAGCGAGATCTTCGGCCTCCCGACGGAGGAGACGTCCGTGACGGACGGCCTCCTCTCGCATGTGCTGGCCGACGACCGCGACGCCGTCGCGCGCTCTCTCTCGGGCGCGCACGAGATCGAGTACCGGATGGCCTGCCCGGACGGCAGCGAGCGCGTGGTCCATCAGGAGGCCGAGGTCGTCATCACCTCGCCCGAGGGCCGGCGCCTCCTCATCGGGACGACGCAGGACGTGACCGCGCTCCGAAACGCCGAGCGCCACGCACGTCATCTCGCCTACTTCGACAGCCTCACGCAGCTCCCGAATCGCGCGTACCTCCGGCACTTCCTCGAGCACGCGCTCGCCTCGGCGCGGCGCCACAACGGGCGCGCGGCCGTCCTCGCGATCGACCTCGACGGCTTCAAGCGCGTGAACGACACGCTCGGCCATGCGGGGGGAGACGAGCTCCTGCGAGAGGTCGCGAGCCGGATCACGGGCTCCGTCCGCGCGTGCGACTCGGTCGTGTCTTCGGGCGGCTCGGTCGCGGCGCGCCTCGGCGGAGACGAGTTCGTCGTCGTGCTCACCCACCTGCGCACGGCCGAGGACGCGGCGATCGTCGCGAAGCGCATCGTCGACGCGATCGCCGTCGGCGTCTGCGTCGGGGGCAGCGAGGTCTTCGTCTCCTCGAGCATCGGCATCGCGACGTTCCCCGAGAACGCCACCGAGGTCGACACTCTCCTCAGCCGCGCCGACGCCGCGATGTATCAGGCGAAGGAGCGTGGTCGCAATCGCTTCCACTTCTACACGGCGTCGATGCAGGTGAGGGCGCGCGAGCGAATGGAGCTCGAGAACTGCCTGCGCGGTGCGCTCGCGCGCGGTCGCATCGTCGGCTCTCGCTCGTCACTCTCGGAGGCGGAGTGCGAGTTCCACCTCGTCTACCAGCCGAAGGTCGAGATTCCCGGCGGCAACGTGACCGGCGCGGAGGCGCTGCTCCGCTGGGAGTCACCGACGCGAGGTCTCGTCGCGCCCTCCGACTTCATCCCGCTCGCGGAGCACACGGGGCTCATCGTCCCGCTCGGTGCGTGGGTCCTCGAGATGGCGTGCATGCAGGCGAAGCGATGGGCGGACCAGGGGCCGCGCGCTCTGCGCGTGGCCGTGAACGTGTCGTCGCGCCAGCTGCGCGAGCGCGCCTTCGCGTCGATGGTCGCGGCGACGCTGGCGAGGACGGGCCTCGACCCGAAGCTGCTCGAGCTCGAGATCACCGAGGGCGTCATGATGGAGGACACCGCGGCGAGCCACCTGGTGCTCGCGGAGCTGAGGGCCCTCGGAGTGCGCATCGCGCTGGACGACTTCGGCACCGGCTACTCCTCGCTCAGCTACCTGACGCAGCTGCCGATCGACTCCTTGAAGGTCGATCGCTCGTTCGTGCAGGACTGCGCCGGCCCGGGTCGAGCCGGGACGATCACCTCGGCGATCATCCGCCTCGCGAAGAGTCTCGGGATCGAGGTGGTCATCGAAGGCGTCGAGAGCGAGCTGCAGCTGGGCGCGGTGAACGGAGAGGGCCTCGTCGAGGTGCAGGGGTTCCTGTTCGCGAGGCCGATGACCGCGGCCGCGCTGGAGCCCTGGCTCGCGACGCACGACCTCGCACGTTGGTCCGTGGAGCGGAGGCGCACGATCTGTCCGCCGCCCATGGGAGACCCGGCGCGTCGCGAGTCGTGACCTCGCGGCCTCAGTCTGAGGCCCACGCGGGCCAGGCCGCGAGGCGCTGTTCGACGTCGGCCCACGCCGGGTAGTCCTGAGCGGCGACGAGCGCGCGGATTCTCGTCATGTGCGCGGCCATGTCGGCATGGGCGAGCGAGCCGTTGTGCACGCTCCACGCGAGGAAGACGAGGAGCGTCTCCAGCGTGTCGAGCTTGCAGTACTCGACCACGCGAGCGCGCTCGCCCGCGAACCAGTGCTCGTACACCTCGCCGTCGAGAAAGCTCTTGCCCGGTAGATCGAGCAGATTGCAGGTCGTGCCGAGCCCGGCGCGCGCGGAGGCGCCGTAACCGGAGAGCGCGTCCATCACGTCGACGTGGAGGTCGTGGTAGCGGTTCCCGTAGGAGGGCTGCTGGCGGTCGGCGCTGGTGCGGTAGAAGCCGGGCGCGGCGATGCCGTGCTTCATCCCCCGGTAGCGCAGCACCGGCAGATCGAACCCGCCGCCGTTCCACGAGACGAGGCGCGGGCTCGGCACCGAAGGCGCGAAGAGGTCGAAGAAGGCTTCGATGATGCTTCGCTCGTCGTGAGGGTCGTCCCCGAGCGCGCGCATCTCGATCGTGCCCGTCTTCGGGTCGAGCACGGTGATGCAGATGCACACGACGCGGTGCCAGGGCTGCTGCGGGTATTTCTGCGAGCCCTTTGACTCCTCCTGACGGCGACGCACCATCTCGAGGACGACGGCATGGTCGTCACCCTCGATGCCCATGACGCGCCTGCCGATCTCCGGGTCGGGGATCGTTTCGATGTCGAAGGCAACGAGCGGACGGTCGAACATGTGGCCTCACCGTGCAAGATACGCCCTCGCCGCGGTCCAATCGCTCGAGGGATTGGGCACTACTCGCTAGCCACGCTCTCGAGCTCGAAGAGCGGGTGGTCGTCGCCGGTCGGCCAGTTCATCTCGATGTCGATGAAGTAGACGGTCGCGTCGTCGTCTCGCGCAGCGATGATGCCTGCGTCGTAGACGATGCTCGAGTCGCCCGCGGCGAGCGTCCGCAGCCCGCCGCGATCGCGGTTCGCGGCCGCTGGGCCGAGCCACGTTGCGAAGTGCTCGAGGCACTTGTGATGCCCGCAGTGTCCCTGCACCTGGACGAGCCCGCGCGGGAGCTCGCGCGGATGAAACTTCCGGCGCGCGAGGGGCGCGCTGCTCCCGGTCTCGTCCTCCTTCTGCGAGGCGCGATGATAGAGGAGGCCGCCGCCTTCGTGCCCGTGGCGCCCGGCGAAATGAAGCGGCTCGAGGTCCAGGGCAGCCAGCTGCGCAGTCGCGCCCATCGGCTCCACGGGTTCGCCACACGTGGTCCGACAGGATGAGTCGCATGAAGAGCGCCACGTCGAGCCGGAAGCGGATCATGAAGCCTCTCGAAGCAGCTCTCCGACTTCAGCACCAGCGGGAGCACAAAGGCCTCCAAGCGTAGTCGGCTCTTGAATGCGACAGGGCTCGTCGCAGCATCGTGGGAAACCGAGCCGCTTCGCTCATCCCAAAGGTGGCGCGCATCGAAAGTCGTATTCGCCATTTCAAGAACGGCGCGCGGCCGCATACGTTGCTTCATGGGCTCGCTTGGCATTCGAGCGAGCTCGACGCGGGACCAGACAGCAGATGGGGGAAATCAGATGATCAAGCGAGTGCAGGTCCGGCGGAGCCGAGCCACGGGATATGCGCGGGGACTCTCGCTTCACCTCGTCGTGTCCGTCGCGGCGGCGGTCACTTTTACCGGTGCGCACGTCGCGCCGGCCTCTGCGCAGGCGCAGAGAGCGAGCGACAAGCCGCGGCTCGCGAGCGAGGCTTTCAAGGGCTGTCGTGAGCAGCAGAAGCTCGGCGATGCGACGGCTTGCTACAAGCTCTGGCTCCAGAAGTGGAAAGACGTCGCCAACGAGGGCGAGGTCGCCTACTCGGAAGAGCACTCGGGACGGAAAGAGCCTGACCCTGCAGCGCCGATACCGAAGGAGGTGCCACCGGTCACGGCCGGTGCGATGCGCGTCGGAAGCGGTGGCTTTCTCTTGATTCGGAACGTACCCGAGGAAGCGAACGTCGAGCTCGACGGAGTAGCGTTGGCCAACGGGAACCACGAGCTGAAGTCGAGGCTCCCGGTCGACGCGGGCGAGCATACCGTCCGCGTCGTCGACTCGATGGGCGGCGCCACGAATCACAAAGTGATCGTCCAGCCGGGGGAGATGACCTCCCTCGATGTCGGCAAACCGGCCGCTGCCGCATCCAATCCGCCATCGGCGACCGATGCGCCGGCTGGTCAACTCGCTCCGGGGTCCTCCGCCGGAATCGTGAAGGGGGATGTTCTCGACTTCTGCGCCCTCAAGCCGAAGGAGAGCACCGGCAAGTTCGAGAAGCAGCGCGTCGTGCTCTATGCCGCCGGCGAGACCAACCAGATCGAGGACGACGCGTCGATCAAGCAGGCGAGCGGTGGCACCGTCCTCCGTGACGTGTTCGCCGGACGCTTCCCGCTGCCGCGCTTCCACAACGTGGCGGCGCACGCATCGGCCCCAAAAGGGTGGGAGTCGCGAGAGTCGATCACGATGGCCGAGCTCGCAGGGCTCTCCGCCGTTGGTACCGCCGACGATGATGCTGTGAAGAAGCGTGGTGCCGCGGAGGACGCCTTCGTTCGATACTCGCTGGCGTGCACGGACTATGTGGCTGTGCCCACCATCACGAGCCACAAGGCCGAGTGGCAGGAGCAGCAGGTCAAGGACTCGAAGGGAAACACGCGCACCGTCAAGACACTGAAGCTCTCGGTGAGCGGCTCGCTCGGCATCTTCAAGCGGGAAGGGGCCTCGTTCAGGCGAGTGGCACAGCTCAACGCATCGGTGCCGAGCTTCGTCGACCTCGCCACCGACACCGCCACGATGACGGCCGCCGCCGCCACGAACAGCGTGAAGATTGGCGGCATGGATGCGCTCAGCGCCATCAGCACCGCTCGTGAGCTCCCGAAGTACGTCAGCGCAGTGCCGGACGTCTCGTGCCTCGCCGGGAAGGCAGCGCTAGAAGGTCTCGCTGGCCTCGCAAGCTGCGCGCGAAGGGCGACGGCTCGGTCGAGGCTGCGCTCGGCAACATGGACGAGCGGCTCGGTCCGGTCTGCCGCAAGGCGATGGCCGGTGGCGACGGCGACAGCCAGGCGCTCATGGCCGAGTGCGAGGTCCGCGCGCGCGCATTCCAGCTCTCTCGTTCCCTCCAGAAGGACGCCCGCAGCGTCGCTCGCCGCACGAGGCCCGAAGCGTCGCTGAGCCGGCGGCGGGCATGCTCCACGGGTGATACCGTCGTCGGCATGCCGACCACGAACGAGGAGCATGCGGCGCGCATCGCGGGCGAGGGCTGGACGATCGTGGAGAACGCGATCGCTCCTGACCTCGTCGACCGCCTCGTCGCGGCGATCGACCAGCTCCATGCCGAGCTCGCCGTCGCGCCCGCGGCGAACATCTTCGAGGGCGTCCACACGCTGCGCGTCTACAACCTGCTCGCGCGAGGCAAGGTCTTCGAGGAGGTCCCCGTCCACGAGCGGGTGCTGCCGATCGTCGAGAGCGTGCTCGATCGCGGGTGCCTGGTCTCGTCGCTCTCGTCGATCACGATCCTCCCCGGCGAGACGGCGCAGCCGATCCACGCCGATGACCAGCTCATCCCGCTGCCGAAGCCGCACGTGCCGATCGTCTGCAACTCGATGTGGGCGCTGACCGACTTCACCGAGGAGAACGGCGCGACGCTGCTCGTCCCCGGCACGCACACGAGCGACCGCTCGCCGAATTTCGGCGAGGAGCACCAGACTGTCCCCGCGGTCATGAACAAGGGCAGCGTGCTCGTCTGGAACGGCAGCCTCTGGCACGGGGGCGGCGCGAACCGTACGAGCGAGCGGCGCGTCGGCCTCGCGGTGAACTACTGCGCCGGGTGGATGCGCCAGCAGGAGAACCAGCAGCTCGGCACCCCTCTCGAGATCGCAAAGGGGTTCGGCCCGAAGCTGCGCAAGCTCGTCGGCTACGGCCTCTACATGAGGCTGCTCGGGCACATCGACAAGTGCAGCCCCGTCGACCTGCTCGACGGAACGGGGCCGAGGCGCGTCGTCGGCGAGGTGTAGTCGGCGATAGCGAGACGGTCACGGGCCGGGACACGTGCCCTTCATGGCGAAGCAGATCCCGCTTGCGCCGTCGCAGCACGCAGTCGCTCCAGAGCTCACGGGGCATGTGGCCTGGCACTCGGCGTCGATGGTGCACGATGACGGGCACTTGGCCGGAGCGGGCGGCGCGTGGGCCTTGCACACGCCGCTCGGATCGCAGGCGTTGCCGACGCACTGCGCATTCGCGGTGCAGGTCTCGCCGTCGAGGCGGGAGCGCTCCGGGTAGCACGTGGTCTGGGTCCGTCCGTCGAAGGCCGCGCAGAAGAGCCGCGCGCCGCACGCATCGGCACCTCGCTCGGCGCAGCACGGCTCGGAAAGCGACTGCGAGGCGGGATAGCTCGACTTGCACGAGTCGCTGGCCGGGACGACCGGCTCGTCGGCGATCGGCTTGCCGCTCCCGCCGTCGGTGCCGGTGCCGGAGGTGCCGCCGTCGAGGAAGAGCCCCTGTGCCGTCGAGCCGGACGAGCACGCGACCGCGCCGAGGGTCGCGATCGCGACGAGTGCGCCGCCGAATCGACTCGAGGAAAACAGCGTCATTGCCACGTAGAGTCGCCTCGCGTGCGCGAGTCGCAGGAAATCGACGGCATCCTTGGCCGCGACGGCCTCCGCGCCTTCGCCGAGCGGCCTGAAGGCCACGCTGCCGGACCTGAAGGCCGTCTACTCCGTCACGGGCACCAAGCTCGTCATCTTCGAGACCGACGCATCCTCGGGCGTCGTCGCCGGCAACGTCTACGTGAGGCAGTAGCCGCCGCTATCGATCCTCTGCGAGCTCGGAGAGTCCCCGGAGGAGGAGCCGTGAGAGGTCCTCTGTCCCGGGCCACCACTCGACCTGTCGCGGACAGCCTCACATCACGCAAGGGCAGCGAAATCGTTCGAGCGCGTCCCTGGCACGAGCGCTGCTTGTCGGGCGTCGCGGCGCCACGAGAGGCGCTGCATGAAGTGCTAGGATGAGAGGGTCAGATGGCCACCGCGTTTCGCCATGGCGCTCACTACAGCTACGCGCAGTACCTCGACCTCGAGGCGACCAGCAACGTCAGGCATGAGTATCTCGACGGCCAGATCTACGCGATGGCCGGAGGCGCGCCCGAGCATGCGGCGCTTCAGGCCGCGACGATCGTGCTCCTCTTCGCACAGCTCGACGGCACCCCTTGTCGCGCGCACTCGAGCGATCTCCACGTGCGCGTGCTCGCCACGGGCCTCGGCACCTCCCCGGACGCATGGTCGCAAGCGATCGTGCACGAGGGGGCGAGCGCTAGCCTCTCGGCGATCGGCGCATCGCTCGACGTTCGCCAGCTCTACGCGCGCGCGTCGGAGCCGGTCTGACCGCGCGCTAGACGGTGCGGCGGCGGCGGCGCGCGATGCCGGCGAGGGCGACCAGGGCCGTCAGGCCGGCGAGCTCCGCGGTGTGCGTTCCGCTGCCTTCGACGAGGCATCCGCATCCGCTGCCGCCGTCGGCGGCGCCGCTGCCGTCCCCGCCGTCGGGCGCGGCGCTGCCGCTCGAGCCCACGCCGCCCGCGTCGTTGCCACCGACGCCACCGCTGCTCGACCCGCCGTCCGGTCCGCCGACCGGCGGAACGGCGTCGGGCGCGATCAGGTTCTTCGTCGGGTCGCGGTCGAGGAGCCTGCCGAGCGAGTAGGCGGCGAGCCAGTCACCACGCGGGTTCAAGCGATTCGACGCGCCGTCGTTCACGCCGAACGGATCGGAGCGCCACGCGAAGTTGGTGTCGGGACGCACCGACACCGGCACCGATAGCGTCGACACGACCGTGCCGCCACGACCCTTGGTCGAGGAGAGCGGGATCGTCGTCACTCCGTCGACCGCGAGGCACGAGAGCGCCGCGATCTCGGCGGCGTCGCAGTTGACGATGTCGCGCTGGATCGTCGGCGCCGCCGGATACGCCACGAGGGCGTCGTGCATCCGCGCGGGGATGTCCGGGCGCCCCGCGCCGCCGAAGCCCGCGACGATCACGTCGAACCAGGGCTGCTTCGCGTACTTCGCGGAGCGGTTGTTGCCCGAGTCCCAGAACTTGTCGATGAGCTGCGTGAGCCGCGCGCGCACCGCGGGCACCGTCTCGATGCGCCCGAGCGTGGCGAGCGCGATCGCCAGCATGTTGGCGTTCGAGAAGTTCGTCGCCTCGCCGACGAAGAGCAGCGGCGCGGTGTCGACCGCGTGGCGCGGGTAGTCACGAGCCGTGACGAGCTCGTTCTCGTAGTACGCCTTCAGCACGGCATCGCCGCTCATGCGGTGCGCCGCGCGGATGATGCCCATCGCGAGCGCGGCGTTGAAGCCGTTCTGAATCGACGAATTCGCGCCGAGCACGATGCCGCTCGAGCCGTCGACGAGCCGCGAGTTGAGATCGCCGAACGACGTCGGGCGCCCGTCGGCGTCGTGCGCGACGAGATCGACGTTGGGCCCGGACTTGATCTTCATGGATCCACCCGTCGAAGCCGCTCGCCACGGGCGCGCGCCAGGTGTCGGTCTTCGAGGCGGGGAGCGGGTTGCCTCCACCGTCCTTCAGGGGAACGAGCGCCGGCGTGACGCCGGGAAGCGCCGGCTCACCGGCGAGAGGCGTGACGCGACGCACGCCGCGCGCGACGACGCCCGGGCCGCCGATCGCCGCGTAGACGTGCCACGTGCGCGCCGCGCGAATGCACGCGTCGCGAGCGCGCGTGATCTCCGCGGCGGCCGCGTTGTCACGCCTCAGCACCATGAGCCTCGCCGCGAGCCCGACCGACGCGATGCCGGAGAAGTTCCCCATGTCGCCATGCTCGTCGAAGCTCTCGACCACGTCGAACGGATGCTTGCCGGAGAAAGCCTGGAACGACTGACCCTGCGCGAAGAAGTCCTTCACGGTCTGGAGGTCGGCGGGCTTGATGAACGCATCGAGGTTCTGCCCGCTCGCGTCTCTCAGCGCGCGGCCTCCGCCTCACCGATCACGTCGCTCATGAAGTGCACGAGCGCCCACTGATCCGCGATCGAGGGCTCCTTCAGCTCGACATGCTCGATCGCCGGGCTCACGAGCACCATGCGCAGCGAGGTCGGCGGAACGTCCTTCGCGAGCCACATCGTCTCGGTCGCGGGGATCACCGTGTCTCCGGCGCCGTGCAGCAAGTACACGTGCGCCTTCAGGCCAGAGAGCCGCTCGTGCGGTGAGACCGTCTTCATGTCGGTCGCACGCTTCTCGATCATCGCCACGATCTCCGGGCGGAGCGGGCTGATGTCGGGTCCGAAGAGGATGTCCATCTTCGCCTTCGACGCGGGCCCGAGCGGTTTTGCGGACTCGCGGGCCGCGTCGCGCTTCTCGTGCAGCCACGAGCGGAGCGCGTCGCGAGCCGCAGGCACGTCCTCCGGCGGGAAGAAGTCCTCGGCGTGCGTGTACACGAGCACCGTCGCGCCGTAGCCGTGCGCGCGGAGCTTCTTCGTCGCGCCCGTGACCTCCTCGATCGCGTCGTTCGCGAAGAACCCCGACACGCGCCCGAGGTCGTCGTGCGCGCCGATCGCCACCACGAACGCGACCTCGTCCGCGAACCTCGGGTCGGCGGCCGTGAGCAGCGAGACGCCGCCGCCGAAGCTCGTCCCCATGAGCCCGACCTTCGATGCCCCGCCCGTGCGCGCGCGCAGCGCCCGGATCGACGCGCCCACCGTCTCGATCGAGCGCGCCGACACGGCGTAGTCCGCGAGCTCGTCGACCTGCGGCGTGAGCACGACGATGCCCGCGCTCACCACCGATTTGGCGAACCGCTGGAGCCGAGGCTCCTCGATGCCGAGGTACTGCACGCCGTGCACGAGCACGACCGCGGGGACGTCGTTCGGCGAGCCTCCGGGAGGTGAGAACATGCGCGCCTTCACGGTGCGGGCCGGGCCGGCCGGCGACGTGGGCACGTCGATGGTGAGCAGCTCCTCGACCACCGCGGGCTTCGCCTTCGCGTCGGAGAACGCCATGAGCAGCGTCGTCGCCCGCGCGTGGTGGGCCGCCGGGCGCGCGAGGAAGAGCGCGACCACCGCCATGACGAAGAACGACATCCGCGCACGTCGCCGCCGTACCTCGCGGCGCGTGCGCTCCTCCACCTTCGTTCGCTTCTGGGGGGGCACCAGGACTTCGGCCGTCACTGCATGTTCCATAACGTACGGACGCTCGCCGCGCGAAACCGCACGTCCGGGACCCGTGAAAGGTTGTAATTCTTTGTCACGCACGCTCGTGCTCGAGCGACCGAGAGCCATCGAATTGCGAGAGATCCTGCACATCGACATGGACGCCTTCTTCGCGTCCGTGGAACAGCACGACGATCCGCGCCTGCGCGGCAAGCCGGTGCTCGTCGGCGGCGCGTCGAGGCGCGGTGTCGTCGCCGCCGCGTCTTACGAGGCGCGCGTCTTCGGCTGCAAGTCCGCCATGCCGATGCACGAGGCGCTCCGTCGTTGCCCTCAGGCGATCGTCGTGTCGCCCACGCGCGGCCGGTACGAGGAGGTGAGCTCGCAGGTCTTCGAGATCTTCAACCGGTACACGCCGCTCGTCGAAGGCCTCTCGCTCGACGAGGCGTTCCTCGACGTCACCGGTAGCCGTTCGCTCTTCGGCGACGGCGAGACGATCGCGCGCGCCATCCGCAAGGACGTCTTCGCGGTCACCGGCCTCACGTGCTCCGCGGGCGTTGCGTCGTCCAAGTTCGCCGCCAAGATCGCCAGCGACGTGAACAAGCCCGACGGCATCACCATCGTCGGCCCCGACGTCGCGGCGTTTCTCGCGCCGCTCCCGCTCGAGCGCATGTGGGGCATCGGCCCGAAGACCGCGCCCACGCTTCGTCGCCTCGGCTACTCGACGCTCGGCGACCTCGCTCGCGCCGACGCCGCCGCGCTCGAGCGCATCCTCGGGGCGTGGGGCGCCGAGGTCCGCGAGCTCGCGCGCGGCATCGACGTGCGCGAGGTCGAGCCCGACCGCGACGCCAAGTCGATAGGTGCAGAATGCACCTACGAGGAGGACCTCACCACGACGGAGGCCATCGGGCGCACGCTCCTCGCGCATGCCGCCCGGGTCGCCGAGCGCCTCACCGAGGCCGGGCTCACGGCCGGGGCGATCGTCGTGAAGCTCAAGTACGCGGACTTCACCCTGCTCACCCGCCGCAAGACGCTGCGCGAGCCGGCGAGCGACACGACGACCCTCCACGACACGAGTCTCGAGCTGCTCGAGCGCTTCCCGCTCGACGGCGCGCGCATCCGGCTCACCGGCGTGTCCGCCCAGGACATCGGCCCCGGCGCCGTCCAGCCGACGCTCTTTCCGGACCGCGCCGCGGAGCGCCGCCGTGGCCTCGAGTCCATCCTCCTGGACGCAAAAAGCCGCTTCGGCGGGCAGCCCATCACCTTCGCGACCCTCCTCGAGGACACGGGCGACAAGGCCGATCCTACGGGCGTCACGTCACGCCGGCGCCGATGACACGGCGGTCGTCGCTCCCTTCACTCCGTGCAAAGCTGCGGCGTGGCGAGAACGACCTAGCTGGAGCAGCGCCCAGCTGGACCAAGCGTCCTCGCGACTCGTACTGGTTGACGTTCACGTTGGCCAGGTTGGGAGCTCGAGCATGAACACGCGTTCGAAGTCGATCACCGCCGGATGCGCGCTCGCGCTCGTCACGGTCTTCGGAGGATGCGACGCCCCGAGGTCGCCGGCGGGGCTCGACGATGCGAGCCCGAACGACACGCTGAACGGAGGCGGAAAGGGTCGCGGTACGAAGGACGCGACTGCGCCGGACTCGTCGACCACCCCGGACTCCGGCGCCGTCGCGGACGCGGGCGGCGCTGCGCTGGCGACGACCTTGACCGTCGAGCTGCAGCCGCAGGTCGCCTCCACCGCCTCCCGCCGCATCAACTTTGCCGTGCCGCTGCCTCCGGGTCAGCTCACGAGCGCCGATCGCATCCAGGTCAGAGCCGGTGGCGCCGCGCTCCCGACGGCACGACGCGCGCTCGCGACGTGGCCCGGCGGCTCACTGCGGAGCGTCCAGCTCCAGTTCGATCTCGCGGTGCCCGCCGCCACGACGATCGCGATCACGATCGGTGAGGCGGCGTCCTCCACGATCGCGCTCGTTCCCGTCGAGCAGACGCTCGCCACCGCCGACGGCACGACGGGCCCCGCGGTCTGGGCGGTGCTCCCGGCAACGTGGCTGAGCACGAGCCGCGTGGCGGGGCCTTCTCGTCCGTCCGCGCAGGTCGCGGGGACCCCGCAGGCCGCGTGGGATCGCATCTGCGACTACACCGCGTTCGGAACGAATGCGTTCACGCCCATCTCGGCGGACCAGGGAAGCTGGCTCTACGACAGGCCCACCGCGCTCTACCGGGGCTATCAGCGCACGGGCTCGCTCACGCCGCTCCGGTCTGCGTACCGTGAAGCGGCGATGTATCGAGCGGGGGTCGTCGGGACCGGGACCGGGAGCGCGACGCGCATCGGCGTTCCGGCCTCGTCGGGCGATCTGAAGTACCACTACACGCAAGGGCTCGCGATTCACTACCTCCTCACCGGAGACGATCGCTTCCGTGAGGCGGCCGAGAACGTGGGCATCCGCGCGCATGATCTCTGGCTCTCACCCGGCTATGCGGGAGGCGCGGACTTCTGGACCGAACGCCACGCCGGCTTCGGGCTGCTCGCCTACGAGTGGGCGGCAGCGGTGTCGGACGACAAGGCGGCTCAGTTCACCGGCTGGGCGGCGGAGGCCGTGAGCGCGTATCTCGCCGAGCAAGCGACGTACCCCGCAGGATACACGAGCACGACGGAGCGGTGCTTCGCACATTCCGCCGAAGCGCACGGCGAGTCGTACGGCTACTTCGGTTGCAGTCCCTGGATGAGCGCGATCCTCGCCGATGCCCTCGACACGCATGCCGATCGCCTCGCGGGTGCCGGCAACGCAGCGGGCGCCCAGGCCGTGCGTTCGAGTCTCGTGAAGCTCGGTCAGTTCGTCGCGAGTCAGGGACGTGACACCACAGGGCGCCCTCTCTACTGGGCGGGCGTCGGCGTCACCTCCGACGAGCTCGATACCTTCGACGAGCACTGGGGAGAGAGCGCCTACGTGGTTGCGCTCGCCTGGTACTGGAGCGGCAAGACCAGCTCGGCGCTCCGCCAGGCCGCCGATGCGCTGGTCGCCGGCTTCGACACGAAGGGGGAGGCGGGCCAGCTCCGCAGCTTCAACTGGCAGTGCCGGAGCGGTGTCATGACGCCGTTCTACCTGCAGCCCTAGGCTGAGAGCCGCGCAAAGCTGGGCGGGGAGGGGCGGTCCGGAATAAGATCCCCGTCGATGACGCGGTCCTTCCTCAATCTTCTCTGCATCGCGGGCGCCTCCGTCGCCCTCCTCGGAGGCTGCAAGCCGAAAGCCGGCGCGAGCTGCAAGATCGAGACGAAGGAGATCTGCGTCGACGCGAAGCAGGCCCTCGTTTGCCACGACGGCAAGTGGGAGGACATGATCTGCCGCGGCGCGAGCGGCTGCGCGAAGACGGGCAGCGAGAGCTCCTGCGACCAGACCGTCGCCGAGGAGAAGGACGTCTGCAACCTCGCCAACGACTTCGTGTGCAGCTCCGACAAGAAGAGCATGCTCGAGTGCACGAAGAACCACTGGACCGCGTCGCAGTCGTGCCTGGGCGAACGCAACTGCACGATGGAGCAGAAGAAGGTCATCTGCGACAACAGCCTCGCCAACCCCGGCGACGTGTGTCGCGAGGAGGACGACTACGCCTGCTCGCCGGACAAGAAGTCGGCGCTGGTGTGCCGCGCGGGAAAGTTCACCGTGGCGAGCAACTGCAAGGGCAAGAACGCCTGCCGCGTCACGGGCGACAAGGCCTCGGGCTTCAAGGTCGAGTGCGACGACTCGATCGCGAACATCGGCGACCCTTGTGACAAGGAGAGCCACTTTACGTGCGCACCCGACGAGAAGCAGATCGTCAAATGCGTCGGCAAGAAGTTCATCGCCGACGACAAGTGCAAGCGCAACGAAAAGTGCGCCGTCAAAGGCGAGCTCGTGGGCTGTTACTAGCTTGGCCGGGCGCGCACGCGCTCGGCGATGTCGTCGACGGGGTGTCCCATCTCCGGATTCTCGGACAGCCGACGAGCCTCCGCAACAAGCCTCCGGCTAGGGCGCGGTCATCTCGAAGGTCAGATCGATCTTCTTCTTCTTCCGCCGGGAGAGGCACCTCGGTTTTCCGTCACCGCGGGAGGAGCCGTGCGTTGGCCTACACTCTGCGCCTTCCGAGAAACGTTGGCGTTCTTCGAGGCGAAGGCGCTCGCGAGGGCGAACGAAAAAATACGCATGCGGAACCTTCAAAGCGCCGACAGCGAGGTGTAGCCTTTGGGGATGCGTCTTCCCTCCTCTCTTGCGTTTGTCGGTGTGGCTGCAGCGCTGATCGCCGCGGCTCCCCTCGCGTGCTCCTCTGGTGATGCGCATCCCGCGCCCTCGGGCGAAGCTGACAGCGGACTCGTTGGAGTCCCCGAGGCAAGCACGAAGCCAGGCGATGCTGCCGTGCAGGGCGACCCCGCCGACATCGCTCACCTGTCCACGATCTGCGGCACGACCGCGTGCGGCATCATGGGAATCAAGAAGTCTGGTTTCCAGGAGCTCGCGGACGTCTCGTTCGTCGTGAAGGACAGCGTCGGCAAGCCCGTGTCCGGCGTTCCCGTCGTGTTCGAGCTCGAAGGGCCGCCTGCGGGCACCGAGTTCCTCGGTGACACGGGCGACGGCGGAACGGCGGGCGTGTCTACCGTCACGATCAAGACGGACGCGTCAGGCAAGGCCACGGCGCGCGTGCAGTCGGGCGTCACGCTCGGCGTCTTCGACGTGAAAGCTTCGGTCAGCGCCAGCCTCCAGGCGAAGAGCCCCGCCATCGGTGTTCGCGGCGTGACCCCCGCCAATCGTGGCTTCCAGCTCCAGTGCGCCCTCAAGAACCTCCCTGCCTACGTCGACCCGCTCCCGCCCAAGGCGCTCAAGACGAGCTGCACGGTCACGCTCATCGACCGCTTCAACAATCCCGTCGGCAAGCCCACGACGATCAATCTCAAGGTCGAGGCCGGAGCGATCCCGAGCAGCGTGCAGTCCAAGCCGTTCGATGCGCTGGGCGCGAACGCGGAAGAGGGTAAGGCCACCGTCGACTTCAGCACCGTCGGAGCGTTCCCGCCGGTGGACGTCACGGCAATGGGGGGCGAGCCGTTCGCAGGAAGCCTCAACCAGCGCGACGGGCTCGTCACGGTCCTCGCCTACGTCGCTGGAGAGGAAGCCTTCGACGACAACAACTCCAACGGCAGCTGGGACGCGGGTGAGAACTTCATCGATCAGGGCGAGCCCTTCGTCGACGGCAACGACAACAATCAGTGGGACCCCGGTGAGTTCTACGCCGACGTGGCACCGTCGAATGGCAAGTACGACCCGCCGAACAAGGTGTGGGACAAGCAAACGACGATCTGGACGACCACCTACATCCTCTATACCGGGACGATGTCAAACGTGGCCTTCTCCCCCGCCGGGCCGATCACCGCGCCGGTGGGCTCATCGCAACAGGTCACGGCGTCGTTCGCAGACGCACGGTTCAATCCGCCGCCCGCCGGAGCGGTCACGACGTACGCCTTCTCGCGCACAGGCGTGCGCGGAACGGTCACGACGAAGTTCGAGACGCAGCTCGATGGCTACGGCTTCTCGCTGACCCGAGCCCTCTACGACGGCGACAGTCCCTCGGTGGGTTGCAGCGCTGGCACCGCCCGCTGCGAATGGCTCACGAAATTCGCCTTCACACCGTCGTACTCGTTGGGCATCACGGCCACGGTCGCGGGGGCCGCGACCGCAGGCACGGCCGAGGCGGCCGTGTTGACCTTCTCGCCGGCCGTCGCCGGCACGAAGCAGGATCACCCTTTCAACGTCACCTTCCAGTAGCAACCAGACGGCGCACGGGTCACTGGAGAGCCCCCGATAGTCGGGCGATTCCTTCGCCCGGGCCGGCCTCGCGCTCAAATGACGCACAAACGAAAACCGGCGTGCGAGTCGCACACCGGTTCTCGAGGCCTACGTGTTTCCCGTACTAAAGCGCGGCGAGGCGCTCGGCGAGCTGCTTCTCCAGGCCCTCGATGGCCTTGGTGAAGCCCTTCACGCCCTCGTCCAGCTTGTCGTTGGCCATGCGGTCGGCCTCGTGGGCCTTGCGGAAGGCCGCCTCGTCCATCGTGATCTTCGGGATGTCCATGGCCTTCGCCTTGGCGGCGTCGAGCTTCTTCGGGAGCTCGCCGGTCGCCTTCTCGAGCTCCGCGAGGAGGCTCGGCGCGATGGTGAGCAGATCGCAGCCCGCGAGCTCGGTGATCTCGCCCATGTTGCGGAAGCTCGCGCCCATGACCTCGGTCTTGTGGTCGTACTTCTTGTAGTAGTTGAAGATCTCCGTGACGTTCTTCACGCCCGGGTCCTCGGCCGGCGCGTAGCTCTCCTTGCCGGTCGACTTCTTGAACCAGTCGAGGATCCGGCCGACGAACGGCGAGATGAGCGTGACCTTCGCGTCCGCGCACGCCACGGCCTGATGCATCCCGAAGAGGAGCGTCAGGTTGCAGTGGATGCCCTCCTTCTCGAGGGTCTCGGCGGCGCAGATGCCCTCCCATGAAGCGGCGAGCTTGATGAGGATGCGTTCCTTCTTGATGCCCGCGCCCTCGTACATCGCGATGAGCGAGCGCGCCTTGGCGAGGCTGCCCTCCACGTCGTAGGAGAGGCGTGCGTCGACCTCGGTCGAGACGCGGCCCGGGACGATCTCGAGGATCTTGAGGCCGAACTCGACCGAGAGGCGGTCGATCGCGCGCTTCACGACGCCCTGTTCGCCGCCTTCGCCCTTGGTCTCCTTGCGTGCCCACACGAGCGCGTCGTCGACGAGCTTCGCGTAGGCGGGCATCGCGGCCGCGGCGGCGATGAGCGACGGGTTCGTCGTCGCATCGCGCGGCTTGAACTTCTCGATGGAGTTGATGTCCCCGGTGTCGGAGACGACCACGGTCACGTCCTTGAGCTGATCGAGAAAATTCCTGGCCATGATTCCCACTCCCTGTCGCAGATCGCTCGCAAAAATTGCGGCTCCAAGGTGTTAGCCCTCGCTCGGACCACGTGTCGAGGGCCAACTGCGGTGACCGGGGCGAAGCGCATCACACGGCCCTGCCATTGGGGCCCTCTGCCCAGCTGCGACCGGATGTACGAGCTGGCCCGCAAGGCTGGATTTCAGCCATGGGCGTGAACTTGGCCCTTCGGCTCGGGGCTTGCTGTTCTGCCTGCCACGATGATGACCAAGCCGGCGTTCCTCGTCGCTCCTCTGCTCCTCGCCGTCGCGCTCTCGGCGGGCGATGCGAGCGCCGCCGACACGTCCATCGCGCTCGGCGAGGTCGCGGTTCCGCCCGCGAGCTCGGGCGTGGACCGGGCCGCGCTGAAGACGGCCGCCGAGGGTGAGCTTCGCGGCGTCGACGCGTCGAAGCTCCGCGCGCGGAAGAGGCGCGACGTCGTCGTCTCCGTCGCGGTGGTCGGCTCCACGCCGTCGCCGTTCGCGTGCACGATCAACGCGCTCCTCTACGACGCGAAGACCGGAACCATGCTCGCGATCATCCAGGGGCACGCGCACTCCGAGGGCGCCGCGAACGACGAGGTCCGCAAGCGCGTCCTCCGCGCCGCGATGCGCAGCGCCGTCAGCCAGATCCCCGACGCCCTGGCTGCCAACTAGGGCTCCGCCCCTCGCCTTCGGCGAGCCTCCGGGATGTGGACTTTCCGGCGTGATTCGCCTGCGGCGAACGGCGCCGCAGACGGCGCCGATTTCACGCCTGCGATGCGCGAGGCTGCGAGCTTCCACATGTTGAGGTCTCGAGCTCGCTCGCTGGTGGGCTGATCACGAGAAGCGGCGTGCGTTGCGCACGCCGGTCGGCGCGCAGCGCCGATTCTCCCTGGCGGCTCACGAGCGGAGCGAGTGCGGGGGACCGGAGGTCCCCAAACAAGAGGGGTTCACGGCTTCGGGTGGGATGGATCGAGGACCTCGAGATCGGCGAGGTCCTGCTTTCTTCCGGACGCACGCTTGTTGGCGATCAGGTCGGCGAGCGCGACGATCGGAACCGAGAGGGGGCCGAGGTCGGCGTAGATGGCGCGCTCCACCGCAGCACGCGTATCGATCCCGTCAGCCTGAGTCATGATGTCGACGCGTAGGGGCGCGACGCCGAAGTAGATCACGTCGTCGGCTCCGACGGTCTTTGCGGCAGCGACGACGTTGGGCGGGGCGCCGAAAGCCGCGAGCGCCGCCGCGAGCCGGGCGAGGTTCTCGGGGACTCCGAGAACGAGGAGGTCGAGGTCCTTCGTTGCTCGCGGTCGCGCGTGAAAACCGACCGCGTACCCGCCGACGACTACAAACTCAACCCTTGCGGCGACGCACTCCGCCAACAGCTCTTTGAAGTCGGGGTGTAGGTCCATGATCTCCGCTCAGGGCCAAGGAGTCTTCGACGATCGACCAGATCGATTGCAGGCGAGCGACAGGCGACATCTCTGACCAAAACGCGCGATCAACCGCAGCCATGTCGGAGACCTTGGCCACGCCGCCCGTCCAGGTGCTCCTCCGCAGGGCAGCTCGCGCGAGCTTGTTCGCTTCGTCCACAGGAGAAGTGTAGCAGAACGACGCCCCACTCGAGACCGATGGTGCCGTCGAGCTGCCCCGCCCGTGCAGCTAGGGCGCGGAGATCTCGAACGTGAGGTCGATCGTCTTCTTCTTGGGGTCAATCTCGGTGAGCGGCGTGACCACGACCTGCTGGCTGCGCTGGGCGAAGAAGGCGCTCACGCGCTCGAGGTCCTCGACGACCTTCGAGCGCACGAACACCTGCTTCGGCCGAGCCCGCACGACCTTGTCGAGGAGCTCCTTCTCGACGGGGGCGCCGAGCTTGGTCGCATGGAGCGCGCTGATCGAATACACGTCGCCCTCGTCGATGACGAACGCGAGCGGCACCACGCCCTGCGCGTTCGCCGTGCCGATCTCCGGGTCGACCCGGACCTGCACGAAGCCGCGCTCGTAGTAGAACGAGCTCACGAGGAGCGCGGCGCGCTCGATCTCCTCGCGCACGAAGGGCTTGCCTGCCTCGAGCGCCGCGGCCTTGCGGAGCTCGGCCTCGGGTCCCTTCCTGTTGCCCTTGAGCTCGAGCTTCCCGAAGCGCGACTGCGCGCCCTCGTCGACCTTCAGGCGCACGACGACGTGATCGGGCGAGCCCGGGGCGGGCTCGGTGACGACAACCACGCGCGCCGCCTCGTAGCCGCGCAGGCGATACTCGTCGCGTACGGCGAGCGCGATCTTGCTCGCTGTCGCGGCGTCGTAGGGGCTCTCCTTCGCGACGGGGAGCTTCGCGTCCAGCACGGCGTCGCCGAGGACCTTGGCGCCTTCGAAGCCGATGTGCGCGACCCGCGGGCGATCGTGAACGGAGTAGAGGAGCACCACGCTCGCGCCCTGCTGCACGCGGAGGCCGTAGGCGGAGGCGTCGTCGAAGACGCCCAGCTTCAGGATGGCCTCGAGATCGGCGCGCATCCGCTCGGCGCTGAAGATCTCGCTCGGCCGCAGCTCGATCGCGCGCTGCGCGGCCTGTCGTGACACCTCGCTGCCGCCGACCACGCACACGCGAACGACCGGCTTGCCCTCGAAGCCCACCGCCTCGAGCGGGTCACCGCCGGGCAGGATGCTCTCGGGACACGGCGGCACGGGGGGCTTCGCCGGGGCGACGGGCGCCGGCTTGGGGGCCGCCACGACCGGTGGCTTGGCGGCGCAGCCCGAGAGCGCGAAGGAGAGCGACAGGGCGCCGAGCAGATGCTTCATCATCGTCATCGGATCTCGATGAAGGCGCGGCTGCGCAGGTCGGCGAGGAGCAGCTCGCGTTGCTTCTCCACGGCCGCCGCGAACGCCTCGGTGTCGCCCGCCTTCTTGCGATCGATCTTGCCGACGGCACGGGCGATGAGCCAGCGCTGCTCGGCGATCTGACGCTTGATCTCCTCCCGGTACTCGGCCCGCGAGAAGCCGGCCGTCTTCACCACGGCCTCGAGCGCCTTGCGATCCATGTTGTTCGCCTGCGCGACGCTCGAGACGCCCGCGTCGATCTCGGCGTCGCTCACCTCGATGTGCAGGGCCTTCGCGTCCCTGGTGACGAGGATCTCGTCGATCATCCGTGCGAGCAGCTGCTTCTCCATCGCCGCGAGCTCGGCCCTTCGCTTGGTCGGGTCGTGCGACAGCGTCGGCTCGAAGCGCCTCGCGCGAGCGGCGACGTCGGAGCGGAAGATGAGCACGTCGTCGACGAACGCCGCGATCCCGTCGAGCGGGACCGGCGCACGGGCGACCCGCGCGCGAGGCTCGTCGGCGCGAGCGCCGGACGAGCTGCTGGCAATGGCGAGACCGAGCAGTGCGGCGATGGCGACGACCGAGCGAGGCATGGCGGCCATGATACGCTCGAAAGCGTGCTCGAAGTGGAGCGCTACGCGTCGCCGTCGAGGCGCGAGGCCGAGGTTCAGGCCTGCGGCGTCGGCCCGAGCGAGTCCGTCGCCACGTGAGCGCCGGGGATCCGCTTCTCGATGCGATCGAGTCGCTTCTGGACCTCCGAGTACATCGTGTCGAACTTCTCGTGCATGTTCGAGATCTGCATCTCGGCCTTGAGGTTCACGTCGTACTCGATGTCGCCGCGCACCTTGTCACGCGCCACCTGGCGATTCTGACTGAGGAGCACGAACACGCTGAGGATGATCGCCTCGAGCGACACGACCAGCGTGAGGAAGCCGAACGGGAAGGGATCGAAGCCGCCGATCGGGAGCAGCTTCACGTTGAGGAGGATCCACACGGCGAAGAGCCCGATGTGGATGAAGAGGAAGGGGAGGCTCCCGGAGAACTCCGCGATCCAGTCGGCCACCTTCATGACCGTCGACCGGTTGTCGGCGATCTCCTCGTTCGCGTTCCGCGTCGCGGCGTTGCGGATGACCATCGCGTTGTGACGCAGGCGCCGGCCGGTCGCGGCGAGGAGATCCATCGCGGCGGCGGGCTTCAGCCGAAAGAGCTCGTCGAGGTCGCCGCGATCGATCTCGATGGCGACGACGGCGCTCCTGCACCGCGCGGACGCGGTGCGCGGCCCTTCGTCGAGCAGCGAGATCTCGCCGAAGAACTCCCCGGGCCCGGGGCTCTCGAGGAACATCTCCTCGCCCGTCTTCGTCTTCACGGAGAGCTGCACCTCGCCGCTCGTGACGACGTACATCGAGTCGCCCGGGTCGCCGACGTTGAAGACGACCTGCCCCTCCTCGAACTTCACGGTCTCGACGCGCTCGGCGAGGAGCGCGCGCTCCTGATCGTCGAGCAGCGCGAACAAGGAGACTTCGGCGAGGAGGTCGGCGGTGGACATGCGGCCGGAACGATCGCCCGCGATCCTTCGCCGCGCAAGGGCCTTGGGCCCTGGCGTGCTATCCCGGGACCATGGGCAACCGCATCGAGACCGACAGCATGGGCGACGTCGAGGTGGCGGCGGATCGGTACTGGGGGGCGCAGACGCAGCGCAGCCTCCAGAACTTCAAGATCGGCGGCCAGCGCTTCGGGCGGCCGGTGATCGGCGCATTCGGCATCGTGAAGATGGCCGCGGCGCAGGTCAATCGTGACCTCGGCAAGCTCGACCCCAAGCTCGCCGCGCTCATCGCCGAGGCCGCGGGCAAGGTCGAGGCGGGAGACCTCGACGAGCACTTTCCGCTCGTCGTCTGGCAGACGGGCAGCGGCACGCAGACGAACATGAACGCGAACGAGGTCATCGCGAACCTCGCCAACGAGATCGGCGGCACGCCCCTCGGCAGCAAGACCAAGGGGCCGATCCATCCGAACGATCACGTCAACATGTCGCAGTCTTCGAACGACGTGTTCCCGACGGTGATGCACGTGGCGGCGGCCTCGCGCATCGCGCACCGGCTCGTCCCCGCGGTCGCCCGCCTGCGCTCGGCCGTCACGGACAAGAGCGAGGCCTTCGCCGACGTCGTGAAGATCGGCCGCACGCACATGATGGACGCCACGCCGCTCACCCTCGGCCAGGAGATGAGCGGATGGGCCGCGCAGCTCGTGTTCGCGGAGAAGAAGCTCGCCGAGGCGCTCGACGGCCTCCTCGATCTCGCGCTCGGCGGCACGGCGGTCGGCACCGGGCTCAACGCGCACCCGGAGTGGGCGCCGCGTGTCGCCACGAAGGTCGCCGAGCTGACCGGGATCCCCTTTCGCACCGCGTTCAACAAGTTCGCGGCGCTCGCGGGGCACGAGCCGATCGTCGCGGCGAGCGGCGCGACGCGCGTGCTCGCGACCGCGTGCATGAAGATCGGAAACGACGTTCGCCTCCTCGCCAGCGGCCCGCGCTGCGGGATCGGCGAGCTCGTGCTGCCCGCCAACGAGCCCGGCAGCTCGATCATGCCCGGCAAGGTGAACCCGACGCAGGTCGAGGCGCTGACGATGGTGTGCGCCCACGTGATGGGCAACGACGTCGGCATCGGCATCGCCGGCTCGAGCGGACACCTCGAGCTCAACGTGTTCAAGCCGATGCTCATCCACGATCTCCTCGAGAGCATCGAGCTCCTCTCCGACGCCTGCGACAGCTTCCGCGAGAACTGCGTCGTGGGCATCGAGGCGAACCGCGAGACGATCGCCCGCCACGTCGGCAACTCGCTCATGCTGGTGACGGCGCTCGCGCCGCTCATCGGCTACGACGCGGCCGCGAAGATCGCGAAGAGCGCCTACGCGAAGAACGTCTCGCTCGAGGAGGCCGCGGTCGCGTCGGGCCTCGTGACCGCCGAGCAGTTCCGTGCCCTCGTGAGGCCGGAGAAGATGGTCCGCCCGTGACTCGGCGGTCAGATCGCCGCGAACGTCGAATGTCTCGCCTAGAAGGTGCCGGCGAGCCCGACGCGTTCGGTGCTGAGCGTCGGCTCGATGCGCGCGCTGCCGACACGCACGCGAAGCGGATTCGCCGTGGTCGCCGCGCTGGACCGGGCTGACGAGCCGCTCGTCAACAGGAGGTACGTGCCCACGCCGGCCCCGACGATGCCGACCGCGAAGCCGATGGTGGAGACCGTCCCGGCAGTCTTTCCGGAGTCGATCGTGTCCTGCTGCGCCGAGCTCGGACACACCTTGTTCGAGCAGGCGCCATCGAGGTCGCTCTTCTTGCCGAGCGCCACGATCCCGAAGACCGCTCCGACGCCCAGACCCACCGCTCCGACGCCGAGCGCGACATAGGCAGGAACACGATTCGGCGGAGCGGGGCTCTCCGGCGCTTGCCCCGTGGCGGGCGGTGCCAGCGTGCCCCCTGGCGTCGGCGGGGGCGCCTTGGGGGCGTTCGGGTCCACCTCGAGCGTCAGCGCGACGGAGTCCTGTGCGCCTTCGGCGAGCCGCACCTTCGCGATCGCGACCTTGTAGCCAGGGCCGCTCGCCTCGACGACGTGCTCTCCGGGATCCGTCGGCCGGTTCGTGTTGAGGTTCGCGGTGGGGACGGGCTCTCCGTCGAGCTTGACGACGAACTGCGCGCCGGCCGGCGCGGCGACGGCGATCTTGAGCTTGGCGATGCGCGGCTTGGCCTCGGCGAGCACCTTGCGTGCGCGCTCCTGGGCGTCCTTGAAGGCGGTCGGGGCGTTCGGCGCGAGGTTCTCGCGGGACACTCGGTTGAGGTTCTCGGTGCCCTCGACGAGCTTACCCATCTGCACCTGACACTCACCGAGCCTGGCGAGCGTGGTCGGCGCGTGAAAAATCTTCTCGGCGCGCGTGAGCTTGTCGACGGCCTCTTCGCAGTTGCCGCTCTCGGCGAGCTTCACACCGTCTTGACCCAGCGCGCGCGCCGCGCCCATGTCCGCTGCGGACGGCTCTTCCTGGGCACTCGCCGGGGTCGCACAAAGGAGCGCGACCATCGCAAAAGGCGCTGCGCCGCGCATCGCTCGCTTGTTCATCATCAGCCTCTCGGTTGCCCGATCAGTATCCGAGATCAGGCTCTTCGGACGACTTCTTCGGTGCGGTTGCCGGCGGCGTTCCTGCGGCGACCTTTGCCGTCGCGGTCGCCTTCGGCGGCGGCCATTGGTACTGCGGTGCCGCCGGCGTGGGGGGGCCGGCCTTCTTCGGTGCGGCGCTGCCCGTCGTGCGGCTCGTGGAACCCGAGGCGGCGGCGGTGGGCGCGGCTTCGGCCGACAGGGCGACCTTGGGGAGGGCGGGCTCGACGCTCGCCGACGCGGCGTCGTGGGTGGCCACCGCGGTCGCTGTGGTCTCTGCCTTGTTCGTGCTGCCTCGTGTCGCGACGACCGCGATGCCCGCGGCGAGCGCGGCGACGGCGGCGAAGGCGATGATGAGCTTCGCACGGCTCGGCGCGGGAGGATGGTCGGAGGTCTGCACGGCGGACGCCGTCTGGAGCGGCGGGTTCGTCAGGCCGGTATCCGGGACGAGCGGAAGCATCGCGTTCGGCGGGATCGCCGGAATGGAGCCCGTCGCAAAGCTCGGTAGCGAGCCGCTGCTGGACGGAAACGACCCGGAGGCGCTCACGTCGCGCGGGGGCATCGAGGGCTGCGTCAGCGAGCTGACATGACCGCTCGGCGGCGGAATGGTGCTCAGGAACCGCACGGACGACTCCTCGACGAGCCCAGCGGCGCGGAGCGCTTGTGCCGCGCGCTCGGCGCAGATGCGCGCGCGCTTCGGCGCGAAGGGCATGAACGCCTTGGACATCTCGGCGACGTTCTGGAAGCGCTTCGCCGGATCGCGCTCGAGGCACTTCTCGAGCACCTGCACGTAGCCTTGCGGCAGGTCCGTGCGGTAGCTCTCGATCGAGGCCATCGGCGCCTCGAGGATCGCGGCGCAGAGCTCGGTGATGGTCGGCGCCGAGAACGGCAGCGTTCCGGTGAGGATCTCGAAGAGCACCATGCCGAGCGCCCAGATGTCCGAGCGCATGTCACCGCCGTCCGCCGAACGGATCTGCTCGGGGGACATGTAGAGCGGCGTGCCCATCAGGTTGACGGTCTTCACGAGCGGAAGCGCGCTCCCGAAGATCGAGCCCGTCAGTGCGGCCTTCGAGATGCCGAAGTCGAGCACCTTGATGACGCTCATGCCCGCGCGGGAGGTGAGGAACAGATTCTCGGGCTTGATGTCGCGGTGAACGACGCCCTGCGCGTGCGCGACGGCAAGCGCCTCGCACGTCTGCATCACGTACTCGGTTGCCTCGCGGTAGTTGAGCTGTCCACGCTGGGAGACCACGGTCCCGAGGTCCTGGCCCTCGAGGTGCTCCATCACGAGGAACGGCGACCCGTCGGGCTGCGTGCCGACGTCGTAGACGTTGGCGACGTACTCGCTCTTGATGCGGCAGGCAGCCTTGGCCTCGCGCATGAAGCGCGCGACGATCTCGGCCTGCACGAGCATCTCGGGCCGCAGGAACTTGAGCGCGACACGCTCGTCGAGCTCGATGTTCCGCGCGGCGGCGACGACGCCCACACCGCCCTCGCCGAGGAAGGACTCGATCAGGTACTTGCCGTTGATCACGTCGCCGACGGCGACGGGCATGCGGCGCGCGGCGTCGACGGGGACGCGCCCGCTGAGGGGGACCGAGGACGAGAGGCTATTCGGGCGCGGCACCTGGGCCATCTTCGATTTGTCGCTATCTCGTGCGGCCAAGGCATCCTCCGTTGTCCGGTTCCCCAACTTTCAAGCGGACCATGCCGACCAAGAACCGGTCAACCGACGGCGGCGCAGTTCCGTGAAATACGTCGGAGTTCTCCGCTCTCTGACGCCTCGTGTGCCGCACTGTCGGGCCCCCCCGCCGAGCGACGTGGGTTCCCACACACGCCGCTACTCATCACTCACTCAGCCAGGCTCACTGTTTCTCGCAGAAACCGAAGTTGCAGCTCTCGGTGCCCGTGCACTGGGCGTTGGTCGTGCATGATTTGCATGAAGTCGTTCCGACCGCCTCCTTGTCGAAGGCGCAGCCACACGCGCGGGCCGGCTTGAACGGCGTCATCGGCCCGATCTCGCTCTTGCGTTGCACCTTCATGGCGCACGGCGGTACGATGTGGAGGCCGACCTCGGTGCGGATCAGATCGACGCCGAGCGGCGGCGGCTCGGTGCCGGTGAGATACGCGATGATGTCGCGTGCTTCCTGCTTCTTCGCGAGGCCGGAGCCTGCATCGACCTGCGTGAAGAGGTGGAGGGGGCCCCAGATCGCGTAGCGCCCCTCGCGCGTGTTGCGCTTGTCGAGCGGCTGCACGTCGGGGCGGTACCCGCACCGCTGGCCGTAGTGCTGATAGGCGAGCTGCTTGAGCTCGGGGCGCGCCGAGTAGTCGGCCGCGAGGATCCCGATCGACTTGTCGGCCGTGGCCTGATCGACGACGCCGGACATCGCGGCGAAGACGCCGTCGCTGCTGCCCCCGTTGGTGCCGGTCCAGACCTTCGCGTCGACGCCGATCGCCGTCGCGATCATCTGCTGGGTGCCCGAGGTCTCGTTGCGGCGGTGGATGAAGAGGTTGTCCGTCCACGGCGGGAGCTTCGCGAGCCCGAAGAGCAGATAGGCGGCTTCCGCGCTGATCGAGCTCTCCTTCGAGCCCTTCGGAACCGCGAACGTCATCGACTGGATCGGGCCCTGGAAGTCGGCGATGCCCTGGGGCAGGCCCTGGAGTGCCTGTCCGCAGGTCTGCGCAAAGACGTCCGAGACGCCGATGTCCGCGAAGATGGCGGTCGGCGGATTCGTGAACACGCACTTCTCTTCCTTGGCCGTCGTCGAGCCCGCCGCCAGGGTGTTGCTGTTCGGATCCCAGAAGATCGCGCTCGTCGTCGACCCGGCGGGCGCCATCGGCACGCCGGCGACCGTCGCGCTGACGCCGTTGCACGAGCCCTGGCTCCGGTAGACGATCGTCGAGGGCCGCGTGTTCGACGCGAAGAGGATCGGGCCGAGCGCGGCGATGATCGGCTTCACGGCGCTCGAGCCCGTGATGTAGATGACGGGTGGCGCGTCGGTCGCGCTCGCCGTCGCGCCGCCGGGGTCGAGCTTCTTCAAGGCGGTACACTCTTGGAGCGGGCCTGCTGCCGAAGCGAAGCGCGGCGCAGCGACGAGAAGGAGCAACGCCCCCGCAAGGATCTTCGAGCTCATCTCAACCTCCATCCACGGGCAGTGCGGGGAGCCCACCGTCGGCCGCCAGGAACGGCGTCAGGCGAGTCTTGTCGAAGGGCACGCACTGGCCGTCCGAACAACTATTGAGAAACTGCTCGGTGGTCGCGGGAGCGCACGCGTAGCACTGGAGCGTGAGGTCCACGTTGCACGAGGCCTCCTCGTCGCCACCGCCGTCGGTCGAGGTCTCCGCCGAGGCCTCGGTCGACGGGCCGGAGTCTCCGAGCGTACTGTCCACGACGGAATAGTCGCTGAACCCGAGCAGGCCCGAGCAGCCCGCGAGGAGAACGATCGACGCGAGCACCGCCACGTGAACTGCGGCGCGCCGCCTACGCAATCGTCTCAGCATCCGGCAATCGTATGCAGTGCGAAAGTAGACGGTCAAGATTGTTCGCGCCGCCGACGCTGGTGCCCGGCCCCCGCCGCTCCCGTTCAGTACCCGAGGTCGACCTCGCCAGGACGCTTGTGTGTGTCGGGAGCGCGATGGTTCGGTGACGAGCTGGTGACGCCAGGGACGGTCGGCGAGATCGGCTTCGACCCACGCACGGCTGAGCTGTTCGTCGAGCCCGACGCCTTCGAGGCGGTCGCCGTCGCGGTCGGCGTGGTCTCCGCGGAGAGCGGCGCCGTCGACGGCGAGGCCTCTTCGGACGCGGACTCGGACGCCGCGCTCGCGGTTGCGGCCGCAGTCGCCGCTCCGGGGGGCGCGCTCGACACGTGTGTCGAGGAAGCGGCGCCGACGCTCGGTGTCCTTCGAGTGGCTGCCCCGACCGCGACGCCCAACACCGTGGCGAGCACGAGCCCGACGACGAAGACCACCGCGGTCCGCCCCGAGCTCTTCGTCCCCACCAGGCTGGAGCTCGTGGCTCCCGTCACGATGCGCCCGCCGGTTGCAGTCACGGCTGTCGGCGGGAGAGATGCACCCGAAGGCCCGGGCGCAGATGGGAGCGTTGCGAGCGGGGGCGGGCGTTCGGTGTCGTTTCGGGTCCGGCCAGAGAGCGCGTCCTCGAGCACGTCGCGCAGTCGTTTGCGCTGCTCGGCGAACATGCTGTTCATCAATTGAGCGAGATCGCGACGCTTCGGCGTCACCGTCATCTTCGCGATGAACGCATCGACCGCACTCTGGAAGTCGAGCGCGGTCGCGAATCGATGGTCGGGATCGACGCTCATCGCGCACGCACAGATCGCGTCGAGCTCCTCGGGGACGTCGGGCTTCACCGAGCGAACGGTGGGGATCATGCCGGACGCAAGCCGACCGATGATCGCCGGCTCGGGAATACCGGCCCAGAGGCGCGTGCCCGTCAGCGCCTCCCAGAGCACGACGCCCATCGCGAAGACGTCCGTCCGGGGATCGATGCGCTTGCCGAGCACCTGCTCGGGAGCCATGTATCCGAGCTTGCCCTTCAGCGTGCCGACGGCGGTGTGAACCGACGAGTCCGTCTGCTTCACGATGCCGAAGTCGAGGACCTTCACGCCGCCGTCGTAGGTGACGAAGATGTTCTGCGGGCTGATGTCGCGATGGACGAGACCGGCCTGGTGAACGTGCTCGAGGCCCGCGAGCGCTTGTGAAACGACGAGGAGCTGGAGCGGGAGCAGCACCTCGCGCCGCGCCGCCGTGCGCATCTTGTTGAGCGGCTGACCGTCGAGGAACTCCATGACGATCGTGAAGACGCCCTCGGCCTCGAAGGCCTCGAAGGTCTGCACGACGTTCGGATGGTTCAAGCGCGCGGCGACGCGCGCCTCTTCCACGAACATCCGACGGAACTCGGGATCCTCCGCGAGATCGCCGCGCATCTCCTTCAGCACGACGAGCTTCTGAAAGCCGGCGGGACCCTGGAGCGCGGCGAGGAAGACGGACGCCATTCCTCCCCGACCGAGCTCGGTGATGCGCCGGTATCGTGCGCTCGTGTTCGTCGTCTGGGCTGCCACGGCGATCTTCAGCGTACCCCAACCGAGCCGGATCTCGACGTGAGGCTTGCGTGTCGAACCGCACGCGCGGATTCGTCATCGATCCGCAACGCAGCCGGGCGAACGCACGACGTAGGCGCATCCCTCACCCCGGTACATCAACGAGGAGACCTGGGGCGGGGTCACGCCGCAGGTAGGGAGCGCGGCGCGGTGAGCACCTCGGAGCCGCCCTCCGTGACGAGGACGGTGTGCTCGAACTGCGCCGAGAGGCGGCCGTCGGTGGTGACGACGGTCCAGTCGTCTTCGAGCACATGCACCTCGGCGCTGCCGAGGTTGATCATCGGCTCGATCGTGATCGCCATGCCGCGCTTCAGGCGCATGCCGGTGCCTCTCGTCCCCGTGTGAGGGACGTGCGGGTCCTGGTGCATCTTGCGGCCGATCCCGTGGCCGCCGAAGTCGCGGACCACCGAGCAGCCCTCGCGGCGGGCGAGCTCCTGGATGGCGGCGCCGATGTCGCCGAGCCGCGCGCCCTCGCGAACGACGGCGATGCCCGCGTCGCGGCAGCGTCGCGCGACGTCGACGACGTGGAGCGCCTCGCGCGAGGCGCTGGGCTCGCCGCCGACGACAAACGTCGCGGACGTGTCGCCGTGGTAGCCGTCGACGCCGGTCGTGACGTCGACGTTGACGATGTCACCGGCGACGAGGACCTCGCCGTGCGACGGGATGCCGTGACAGACGACCTCGTTGCGGCTCGTGCAGACTGCGGCGGGGAAGCCGTGGTAGCCGAGCTGGCTCGGGGTGCCTTTCTGCCTCGCGGTGTCCTCGCGGACCCACGCGTCGATGACCGCGGTGGAGATCCCCGCGCGGATGCGCGAGCCGATCAGCGCGAGCGTGGCCGCGGCAGCGGCACCGGCCACGCGGAGCCTGGCGACCGCGCGCGCGTCGTGGAGCTCGATCGCCATGCCCTGGAGGGTTCACGGGAGACGGCGGGGCGTCCAATACCGTTTCGATCTGAGCGGGCGCGGGCTTGCATCACGCGGCCCGCATCTGTCACGCTTGTCCTCGATGAGCCTCGCCCAGATTCGCTACTTCGTCGCGGTGGCCGAGGAGGGCAACGTCGGTCGTGCCGCGCGGAGGCTCCATGTCGCGCAGCCGCCCGTCAGCCGCCAGATCCGCAGCCTCGAGGAGGAGCTCGGCTCACCGCTCTTCCGCCGCACGCCGCGCGGAATGGATCTCCTTCCGGCCGGTGAGGTGTTCCTCGATCACGCGAAGAAGATCCTCGCCGCGGTGGAGACCGCGGCGGAGGCGACCCGCCGCGCCCGCTGACCTCTACGCTGCGAGCGTGAGGTCGGGAACGAGGACGGCGCGCAGCGCTCGGGCGAGCGCGCGGCCCGGCCTTGCCGTGGTCGTCCGCGATGAGCACGTTGGAGGCCACCGATGAGGGATCCTTCCGATGCGAAGCTCCGCGCTGATTCTGTTCGCCACTGTTGCGCTTGCCACGAGCACGGGGGGCGCGAGCGTGGCTAAGGTCGAAGAGCCCAGGTTCGCCGTCGAGCTGCGCGAGGACGAGCTCGAGGTCCGCCGCTACCCGGCCCGCGTCGTCGCCGAGACACGCGTGCCCGGAGCTCGAAAGGACGCGGAGAACGAGGGCTTCCGGCGCCTCGCCGGGTACATCTTCGGCGGCAATCAGCGCAAATCGAAGATCGCCATGACCGCACCGGTCGGGCAGCGCGCCGAGGGGCAGAAGATCGCGATGACGGCTCCGGTCGGTCAGAGGGCCGAGGGCGACGCATGGACCGTCTCCTTCACGATGCCGGAGGGCGAGACGCTCGCAACTCTGCCGGAGCCGAACGATGCACGTGTCACGCTTCGCGAGCTCGCGCCCGTGCGCGTCGGTGTCGTGAAGTTCAGCGGTCGCTGGACCGACGAGAGCTTCGCCGAGCACACGGAGTCGCTCCGCAAATGGCTCGCGGACCGAGGCCTCCGCACGTCCGGCGAGCCCGAGGTGAACCGGTACGATCCCCCGTGGAAGCTCTGGTTCTTGCGCCGCAACGAGGTGTGGTTCGCGCTCGAGTAGCCCCGAACGCCTGGGCGGCCTCGGGACGAAAACCGACCTCCGACCTGGCGTGAATCGCCTCGAGTCAATCCTCAAGATGGTGAAGGACCGAAGGAAGGCGGCGGGTACGTGGCCGCTCGACCGGCGACGTTGTACTCGATGTTCACCAGCTCGAGCTCGATGTACGTGAACGCTCCGCTCGGCGGCTCCCACCGCGCCTCGCCGAACGTGCCCACGCGACGCGGGCCGAAGGAGCGGTAGTTGCGGACAGGCGTCGTCCACCGCTGGAGCGTGAAGCTCTTGCCGTCCTTAGATGCGGCGAGCCGATCGTCGGTGACGAAGTCGACGAGCTCGCCCTCGTCGTTGAACACGAGCTCCGCCGAGATCGTCTCGGAGCCTCTCGAGTAGCGAGCGCGCGCTCGGCGCGCGTCGATGGGATCCCAGTGGATCGATGGGTCGATCAGCCGTCCGGGGGCGAGGATCGCGAGATCATTGAACAGCGTCACCGTCTCCGAGCGATTCATCTCGGGTCCCTTGGCGTCGACCATGGTGAACGCCGAGAGCAGTCGGACTCGGAAGGTCGCCGAGTCGTCGATGAACCGATGAAAGATGTCGACCGGCAGCCCCTTCATCGTCGCGTCCATGAAGAAGAGCCGCGCGGGAGGGGCCGCGAAGAAGTTGTACTGCTCCGCGCGGAAGACCATCCACGGCTCCGACACGCCCCCGCGGATCCGACCGTTCCAGGTGGCGCGGAAGTCCGTGACCTGGGGTTGGCCGACGGCGCCGGAGAGGCGCACGTAGCGCTGCACCGGCGCGGGTAGGCGCTCGAGATCCGCCTCGGTGACGGCGGCTGCCCGAGGCGACGACGCCAGGCCCACCCGCACCGCCTGGCCGTACTCCGAGCGCAGGCTGAACGGCCCCCGCGACGCGAAGCCCGACACGACCGCGAGCAGCGCGACCAGGTTGGCGAGGGTTCCGAACCTGGCGTCGCTCCAGGCCGAGAGGATCACGGCCTGCGAAGCCACGATCGCGCATACGCCGACCACCCAGAACCAGCGCGCGTCGAGGGCGAGCGCGACGGCGGAGGCGAGCACCAGCACCGCGGCGCCGAGCCACAGGAGGCCCATCGGACGCGAGATCGGGAGCGTGAGCTGACGGAGCTCCGCGAGGCCGAAGGCCTTCGCCACGCCCATGAGATGGAGGAGACCGTGCACCACGAGAACGACGACCACCACCCAGCGCATCTGAACCTCCTTGCGCACCCGTTCGCACGATTGATGCCAGATCGAGAGGCCGTGCTCGAGCAGGTCGCGCGAGCCCCTTCACGCAAACCGCGCGCGGTCGACGAATCGACTGCGGCTAGAACCTGCCGACGTCTGGCTGAAGGTCGTCGATCGCGCTTCGCTCACGTCACCGAGAGCAGCGTCAGGAGGCGGACTCGACTCGTGATGCTCGAGACGCCCGGCGCGAGCGCTACGGTCTTCTCGCAGCTCAGGACGATCGCGTAGCTCCCCGGAGTGGCGAGCGCGCTCGCCGGGATGGTCATCTTGCCGGCGTCCGCGAGCTTCCCGGAATTCCAGCTCTCGGCCGTCACGAAGCACTGGGCGTCCGGGGTGGCACGCCACGTCAGCTCGACGGGCTGGCCGTGCGCGCTCTTCGCGGGGATCGACACGGGGGTGAACCACGGCATCGGGTCCGCGACCACGCCCGATGCGGTCTTGCTACCCGTCGTGTACTTCACCTCGATCTTCCCGGTGTGCGGCAGCAACGTCGACCCGGTACCAATGTCACCGAGCCCGCTCCTCCCCTCGGCCGGGACCAAGGTGTCGCCGTTGCCGATGCTCCCTTGCCCGACGAGCACGGCCTGCGGTGACGCAGGGTCTCGCGGGCGGAGCGTTCCGACGAAGAAAGCATCCGATGCAGGGCTCGGGAAGTTCGCGATCCACTGCACGTCGATATCGATGCGGAGGCCCTCGGAGATCGTCGGTGAGCTGCCTCCACCAGGAGTCGACGTCGATCCCCCGTCTGCGGGGCCGCCGCTCGTGGCGCCATCGCCCCCGCCGCAGGAGACGCACACACACGCTGTCGCAATCAGGCCGTAGGCCGTGGCGCGTCCGAGAACTTCAGCTAGCGAACTCGGCGTCATTGTCGGCTCTCGCTAGCACGGGGGGACAGGCGGCCCAAGGGGGGCAGTGAAGCCGACCTGCCCGTGAGCGCGGGGCCAGCCGCAGAGCTGTACCCTCCGCTCACGGACCTCGTTCGCAGCGCTATTCCTCGGACTCCCGCGGTGCGGTGGCCTGGGCGTGCGTCGTCTTCGGCGCCACGGCGGCGGCCGCGGCCAGGTACTCGGCAACCTGGCCGGGGAGCAGGATCGGATCGATTGGCTTGGTGAGCCTTGAGGCGACGCGTGAGCTCCAGCCCGTCGACACCGGGGAGCTGGAGATCCATGAGGATGAGGCGCGGGCGGAACTCGCTCAGGATCGTCAACGCGGCTTCGCCGTCGGGTGCGGTACGCACTCGTCGCGGCGCCGCGCGGTGATGTCGCGCGCGATGGCCGACGCGCCGACGACGTTGCCGTCGCGGTCGAGAATCGGTGACTCGGTGAGAGAGACCGAGATCAGGCCGCCGCCCTTCCTCACGCGCGTGGTCTCGTAGTGCTCGATGCGCTGGCCGCGACGGATTCGCCCGAGGATCGTCGCCAGCTCATCGGGCTGGTCCTTGTGGATCAGCACCGCGAACGACACACCGACGATCTCCTCGGCGGTGTAGCCGTAGATCCGTTCGGCCGCGCGATTCCAGTCATGGCACGATGGCGCGGGTGACCACGGCCATGAAGCGCGTCGGCGCGCGCGTGCTCGTCGCCGTTGCGGCGCTGCTCTCTGCCGTGCTCGGGTTCGTGATCCCGGGATCGTTCGCGTACGCGGCCGGGATGATGGCCTTCATGCTCCTTCCAGGGGTCCTCGGCAGCGCCGTCGGGAAGGCGATCCCCACGGAGGGCGGCGTGCGCTACGGCACGGGGCGCAGCGGGGACGAGCGGATGGAGGTGGTCATCCGCACCATGGGCGCGCTCGCCTTCGCCGCGTTCGGCTATTTCAGCCAGTCGCGCGACGGCATGATGCTCGCCGTCTTCGGCGCATTGATCGGCAACGGCTGCGCGCTCCTCGCGCTCATGAGCCTGCTCGCCTCCGTGTTCGTTCCCCATTCGAGCACCCACGGCGTGACGCTCGAGGCGACCACGCTGACGCTCGACACCGGCGACGGGATCAAGGTCGTCGGCTATGCCGAGCTCCTGAAGATCGAGGTCGACAAGCAGCGCATCACGCTCGTCACGTCGACGGACCGCCATGGGGTCGCGGTGCAGGGGCCGCCGGAACGCGCCGTCGAGCTCGCGCGCATGATCACCGAGGCGAAGGCGAGAGCCGCCTCCGCCGCGCAGAGCAAGGACGCGCGTACGAAGGAGCTCGAGCGTGCCTCCGGCATGTCGCCACGCGAGTGGTTCGGGCGCCTCGACGCGATCGCTGCGGCGAGCCGTTCGGCCACCGCCTACCGCGGAGGGGCGATCGACGAGGAGCACCTCTGCGGCGTGCTCGCGGACGAGGGGGCGGACGTCGAGTCGCGCACAGCGGCGGCCCGGGTGCTCGTCTCGTCGGACGACCCCGAGGTGCGCATGCGCGTCGCGAGCTCGGTGAAGGACATCTCGGACGACCGCACGCGCGTCCGCGTGGAGCTCGCGATGCGGACGGACACGGAGGCGGCCGCCGCCGAGATGGAGGCGCTCGAGATGGAGGAGCTTCGCAAGACCGCCGGCGTTTGAGCCGCGGCTGGCGCGCGGCCGCCGCATCGTATGCGGGCGAAACGTCACACTTTAGACGTCGGTCTCCATTGCCGCGCGGAAGGGGTGGCGCCTATATTCCCCGCCCCAATGTCCAAGAATTCACTCGGCAGCCAGGCAACGCTGCAGGTCGGCGCTGATTCGTACACGATCTACCGGCTCGACGCGGTCTACAAGAAGTACCCGGAGGCCGCGAAGCTTCCCTTCTCGCTGAAGATCCTCCTCGAGAACCTCCTCCGCACGGAGGACGGCGTCTCCGTCGACGCGGGCGACATCGAGGCCATCGCGAAGTGGAACGCGACCGCCGAGCCGAGCCAGGAAATCGCCTTCACCCCGAGCCGCGTCCTCCTCCAGGACTTCACGGGCGTCCCCTGCGTCGTCGACCTCGCGGCGATGCGCGACGCGATGAAGCGTATGGGCGGCGACCCGCGCAAGATCAACCCGCTCCAGCCCGTCGAGCTCGTCATCGACCACTCGGTGCAGGTCGACGAGTACGGCAGCAAGGAAGCGCTCGACAAGAACGGCGAGCTCGAGTTCGAGCGCAATCAAGAGCGCTACCGCTTCCTCAAGTGGGGCCAGAACGCGTTCCGCAACTTCAAGGCCGTCCCGCCGGACACCGGCATCGTTCACCAGGTGAACCTCGAGTTCCTCGCGCGCGTCGTCATGACCGCGCCCGCGCAGCAGGGCTCCGTCCCGCTCGCGTACCCCGACACGGTCGTCGGCACCGACTCGCACACGACGATGATCAACGGCGTCGGCGTCCTCGGTTGGGGTGTCGGCGGCATCGAGGCCGAGGCCGCGATGCTCGGCCAGCCCGTGAGCATGCTGCTCCCGCACGTCATCGGCGTGCGCCTCTCGGGGACGCTGCCCGAGGGCACGACCGCGACCGACCTCGTCCTCACCGTCACGCAGATGCTCCGCAAGCGCGGCGTCGTCGGCAAATTCGTCGAGTTCTTCGGCCCTGGCCTCGCGCAGCTCCCGCTCGCCGACCGCGCGACGATCGCCAACATGGCGCCCGAGTACGGCGCGACCTGCGGCATCTTCCCGATCGACGCCGAGACCATCCGCTACCTCCGCTTCACCGGCCGCACCGACGCGCAGCTCGCGCTCGTCGAGGCCTACGCGAAGGAGCAGAAGCTCTGGGTCGACGAGAGCTCGCCCGAGGCCACGTACACGGACGTCCTCACGTTCGACCTCGGCACCGTCGAGCCGAGCCTCGCCGGTCCGGCGCGCCCGCAGGACCGCGTGAACATCCCCGGCGTGAAGTCGTCCTACGAGGCGGCCAACGCGACCTACCAGGGCCGCACCAAGGCGCCGAAGAAGAAGAGCGTCCCCCTCGCCAGCGACGTGATGCCGAGCACGCCCGCCGAGGAGGCCGCCGCGCAGGGCGTCACGAACGGCAGCATCGTCATCGCCGCGATCACGAGCTGCACGAACACGTCGAACCCGTCAGTGCTCATGGCCGCCGGCATCCTCGCAAAGAAGGCCTTCGAGAAGGGCCTCACGTCGAAGCCCTGGGTCAAGACGAGCATCGGACCGGGCTCCAAGGTCGTCACCGAGTACCTCGAGGACGCCGGTCTGCTCACCTACCTCGAGAAGCTCAACTTCTTCGTCGTCGGGTACGGCTGCACGACGTGCATCGGCAACTCGGGGCCGCTCCCGCCGGCCATCTCGAAGGTCATCGACGAGAAGGACCTCTTCGTCGTCTCCGTCCTCTCGGGCAATCGCAACTTCGAAGGCCGCGTCCACGCCGAGGTCCGTGCGAACTACCTCGCGTCGCCGCCGCTCGTCGTCGCGTATGCGATCGCCGGCACCGCGGACATCGACCTCCAGAAGGAGCCCATCGGCACCGGCTCGGACGGCAAGCCCGTCTTCCTGAAGGACATCTGGCCGACGCAGAAGGAGGTCGCGGACGCGATCGCCAAGAGCGTCACGGCTCCGATGTTCAAGAAGGTGTACGCCGACGTCTACGCCGGCGACGCCGCGTGGCAGTCGCTGAAGGTCCCCGAGGGCGACCTCTACGCGTGGGAGGGCGACAGCACCTACGTGAAGAACCCGCCGTACTTCGACGGGATGGGCGCGCAGCCCGCCGCGCTCGTGCCCGTGCATAATGCACGTGTTCTCGCGGTCCTCGGCGACAGCATCACCACGGACCACATCTCGCCCGCGGGCTCGATCAAGGTCGACGGCCCTGCCGGCAAGTACCTCGTCCAGCACGGCGTGAAGAAGGAGGACTTCAACTCCTACGGCTCACGCCGCGGCAACCACGAGGTCATGGTGCGCGGCACGTTCGCGAACGTGCGCCTCCGCAACCAGCTCGCCCCGGGCACCGAGGGCGGCTGGACGAAGCACATGCCCTCCGGCGAGGTCATGAGCATCTTCGACGCGTCGGTGAAGTACATCGCCGACGGCGTTCCGCTCTTCGTCATCGCGGGCAAGGAGTACGGCAGCGGGTCTTCGCGCGACTGGGCAGCGAAGGGCCCGAAGCTCCTCGGCGTGCGCGCCGTCATCGCCGAGAGCTACGAGCGCATCCATCGCTCGAACCTCGTCGGCATGGGCATCCTCCCGCTGCAGTTCAAGGCCGGCGACAGCGCCGCCTCGCTCGGCCTCACGGGCGAAGAGGTCTACGACGTCGATGGCCTCCCCGAGCTGCTCGACAGCGGCTTCAACGGAGGCCGCGAGGTCACCGTGAAGGCGAAGGCCACGGACGGAACGAGCAAGCAGTTCCGCGCGGTCGTGCGCATCGATACGCCGCAGGAGGTCCTCTACTACAAGCACGGCGGCATCCTGCCGTACGTGCTCCGTTCGCTGCTCGCGCAGGCCTGAGCGACCCGACCCGACCCGACCCGACAGAAGGAAGAAGGAGAATCACACCATGGGCGAGCTCGTTAGCGAGGACATCAAGGTCGGCGACGGCGCAGAGGCCGTGAGCGGCAAGAAGGTCACTGTCCACTACGTGGGCACCCTCACCGACGGAAAGAAGTTCGACAGCTCGCGCGATCGCGGCAAGGGCTTCTCGTTCGAGCTCGGTCGCGGTCAGGTCATCAAGGGTTGGGACCAGGGCGTTGCCGGGATGAAGATCGGCGGCGTCCGCAAGCTCACCATCCCGCCGGAGATGGCCTACGGCGACCGCGGGTTCCCGCCGGTCATCCCGCCGGGCTCGACCCTCGTGTTCGAGGTCGAGCTGCTCGGCGTGGGGTGAGGCGTCGACACCGGGCCACGCAACGGGCTTACAGTGCGAAGAAAGCGCCCGTAGACTCGAGCACATGGTCCTGTGTCGCCCCTTCACTCTCGGAGTCTGGCTGGCGGTAGCCGCCGCGCTCCTTCCCGCGTGCACCGCGTTTCGCGGCGCTGAAGGGACGGCCGATGCCGGTCCGGAGGCGTCGACTGCCGACGGCGCCACGGCTGACGGCTCCGCTGTGTCCGATGCCGGCCCGAGCCCCTCGACGCGACCGTCCGCGTGCGCAGCTTGCTCCGCAGCGCAGATCTGTTGCCTCGGCGACGCCGAGACGACGTGCGCCGAGCAAGCGGGCGGTTGCGCCAAACTCGCCATCGCGTGCGGCTCTCCGTCCGATTGCCCGACGGCCGGGGACAAGTGCTGCCTGGCCCGGGTCGGGCCCGTTCAGGGATCCACGACGTGCAAGAGCACATGCGCGACTGGCGAACAGCCGCTGTGCGTCGGCCCGAGCGATTGCACGGCGCCCGCGACGTGCAAGGAGGCGACGAACGTTCCCAGGGCGGTCGGCCTCACGAGCTGCCAGTAGACCGAGCCGCCCGAGCGCTTCGGTCACATCTTCGTCGCAGGAGCGATCGGCTGCGCGGACGTCTCGTCCTCGTGGCCGGGCACCGCGACGTGGACGCGTGACTCGCACGCGTCGAGGAGCTCGAGGGCATCGTGCTCCTCCACCCAATCGAGGTGCGCGTGCACGTTGCCCGCGAGCTCCGCCACGTCCTGGTGCAGCCAGTAGCGTATGCCCGAGACCGCGCGCAGGAGCGTGGGGCCGGTGTCGTCGTCGACGGACGTGATCTGGTGCTCGCCGGGACGCGCGAGGTAGCAGAAGAAGGTCAGCCCGCGCGTCGCGCCGACGAGCCGGCCGTTGTCACGCACGGGCATCGACACGTGCGCGGCGATGCGCTCGGGCCTCACGACGCACACCTGGGCGGAGCCGCTCGGGATGGGGCCGAGATCCGCGACGCTCGCCGCCGTGTTGCGCGCGCTGCCGGGAATATTCGGCTCGGCGTGCATGCAGCCGATCGACGGTGAAATGCCTGCGAGCGCGACGACCAAAGCGAGCTTGCGCATCTCGACCCCCTCTACGGCTGCAATGCTACACTCAATCCATGAGCGAGATCGGAGCTCTGCTGGGGCGAGTTGTCGCCGGCAAGTTCACGATCGAAGAGCACGTCGGCGGCGGCGCGATGGGCGAGGTGTTCCGCGCGCGTCACATCGTTCTCGACACGGTGATCGCACTGAAGATCATGCGCGCGGACATCGCCAAGGACGGCATGTTCAAGGAGCGCTTCTATCGCGAGGCGAAGGCCGCGAGCCGCCTCGACCATCCGAACTCGGTGCGCGTGCTCGACTTCGGCGTCGAGTCGGACGGCCTCGTCTACATCGCGATGGAGTACCTCCACGGCCGTGACCTCCTCGCGGTGCTCCGCGACGAGTGGCCGTTCTCCGACGAGCGCATCGTCGACCTCCTCGTGCAGACGCTCGCGGCCGTCTCGGTCGCGCACGAGCTCGGCATCGTGCACCGCGATCTGAAGCCCGAGAACATCATGGTCTCCATCGGCGCCGACGACGACGGCGCGCGGCCCTACCACGTGAAGGTCTGCGACTTCGGCATCGCGAAGCTGAACGACCCGCGCGGCTTCCAGACCGACTCGGGCAAGGCGCTCACGTCGAGCGGCACGCTCATCGGTACGCCCGAGTACATGTCGCCGGAGCAATCTCGAGGCGACCCGCTGGACGCGCGCTCGGACCTCTACTCGGTGGGCATCATCCTCTACCAGCTGCTCGTCGGGCGAGTGCCGTTCACCGCCGAGAACATGCTCGGCGTCGTCCTGAAGCAGGTTACCGACGAGCCCGTGCCTCCTTCGCAGGTGCGGCCAGGCGTGAACCCGCGGCTCGAGGCGATCTGCTTGCGCGCGCTCAAGAAGAATCGCGACGAGCGCTACCAGACCGCGAAGGAGATGCGCCGCGATCTCCGCGGCGTGCTCGGCTACCGGCCCAACGTTTCGTCGGAGGAGAGCGGCGCGCGCCTGCCCGCGGTCGCGCCGAACGGCCCGGACGCGTCGAGCGCCGTGACCCTCGTGCAGGCGGCAGACGCCGAGGCCGTCACGGAGGTCGACCGCGGCAAGCGCGTCACCGAGGACGCCTCGAACGGTCGCGCGAACGTCGCCGGCAACGTCGACTTCACGCCGAAGCAGACGTCGGACGGGACGGAGGTCACGCTTCCGATCCACGCCGGGCAGCGACATCTCGGCGCGATCCTCGCGGTCGGGCTGGTCGCGCTCGTGATCGGCGCAGGGGCCGTCGTGCTCTTCGCGAAGCCCACCACGGCGCGATCGACGGCCGTGCCGGCGATCGCGGCTGCCGGCGCCTCGGCGAGCCAGGCCGCTACGGTGACGGGCGTCCCGCCGGTCGCCGAGGCCGCGAGCGGTGCCGACGCTCCGCCGGCGATTGTGGCGAGCGGGGGCGTCGCGTCGAAGCACCTCGCGAGCCCGACACCGAAGCTGGGTGTGCCCGTGGTGAGTGGCGCAGCGACCGGCGCGCCGAACGCGCCGAAGGTGAGCGCGGCGGCGTCGGCGGTCGCGGGGACCTCCACGTCCGCACCCACGTCCGCGCCTGCGGCGCCCTCCGCGGTGGTCGCGGATCCCTCGTACAACCCCGCGGGCGCCTACGTCGTGCTCGGCATGCTCCAGCGCGAGCGCGTTCGCGAGGACGTCGTGCAAGGCAAGATGAGCGCGGTGCTCCCCAAGCTGAGCGGTTGCTACCGCTCGGCGCTCATGATGGCCGGTGCGCCCGTGCCCGGATCCGCAGAGATCCACATGTCGATCGACGACAAGGGCAACGTCACGACCTTCGTGAACGCACCCAAACACCCGCAGTTCGCGCGTTGCGCGCAGGGGGAGTTCGCCGGGATGAAGATCCCCGTCACCGCGATCGACCCCGGTTCTTCGGGCGCGACGGTCACGCAGTGGCTCACGCTACATCCGTAGCGTATCCTTCGAGGAGGCATGCGCCCTCGCTTAGCACTCTTTCTGGTTGTCTGTTCCCTGTCGGCTCTCGCCCCGCTCGCCGCGTGCAGCGGTGCCGAGAAGACGTCGAATCCGCTTCCCACGACCGACGACATCGACGCGTCGAAGTCGAAGACGGACTCGAGCACTCCGTTCCCGGAGGACGACGCGGGCAACCCGCTCCCCGAGGCGAGCACGGGCCCAGGCCGTGTGTACTCGCACACGAAGGACACGCTCTACCTCTACGAGCCGGTCGCCGGCACGCTGAAGGAGATCGGCAAGTTCACCTTCGACCCGGTGGACACCGCGGCCGACATCATCGACATCGCCGTCGACCGCACGGGCAACATGTACGGCACGACGTTCGACGACTTCTTCAAGATCGACACGACGACCGCCAAGGCCACGTGGATCGCGATCTCGGACGACAACGTCGACTATCCGAATGCCCTCTCGTTCGTGCCCGCCGGCACCGCCGACCCGGGGAAGGAAGCGCTCGTCGGGTACGCGACGAAGATCGGCGACAGCGTGGCCGTCACCTACGTGCAGATCGACACCACCACCGGGAAGAAGACGACCCTGGGCAGCATGAACGCCTCGGCGGTCGGGCCGCAGTACCGATCGTCCGGTGATCTCGTCTCGATCATCCAGGACGGCAACCGCACCTACGCCACGGTGAAGCTCCAGGGCGCCGAGGCCGGTGCGGGCACCGACCTCCTCGCCGAGATCGACCCGGTCGACGGCCACGTGAAGCGCATCATCGGCGACACGAAGCAGAACGACATCTTCGGCTTCGGGTACTGGGCAGGGAAGGGCTACGGCTTCTCCTTCACCGGCAAGATCATCGAGATCGACATGAGCAAGGGCTCGTCCACGGTCCTCGAGACCCTGACGAACGACGGCGGCACCCCGCTGCCCTGGTACGGCGCGGGCGTGACGACACAGGCCCCGTCTTTTTAGTGGGGCTCCGCCCCTCACTTCGTGAGCCTCCCCGTCGCGCCACCTGCCCGGCGTGACTCGCCTTCGGCGAACGGCGCCGCAGACGGCGCCGATTTCACGCCTGGGATGCGCGAGGCTCTGAGCTTCCACTGGTGAGGTCTCGCGATCGCTCGCTGGCGGCCTGATCTCGCTCTCCACGTGCCCGTGCCCGTGCCCGTGCCCGTGCCCGCTCTCGTCTCGTCTCGGGCGCGGCCCAATGAGCCGAGCTTTGGCCATTTCTCGCCTGATCCGAGGAACGACAAAACGAATTGGGTTCTGGTCCGTCTGAAGCGGAACTCGGCCGAATCGAGGCTCCACGCCCCGGCCAGCGAGGTTCACATGTCGTTTTCCATGACGTCTCGGGTGAGGCGGGGCATCGCTCTGTCTGCCGTCGTGCTCGCCACCGGCGGGCTCGTCCTCTACCGCGCACCGGCTGCCGCATCTCCGGGTGACCCGGGCGCCGCGCACGTCCTCGCGAACGGGAAGAACTCGGCGGCCTTCGCCGGCCCCGGCGTCCACGGGATGATCTCGCTCAGCCACACGCGGGTCCTCTCGGGCCAGGACACGACGGTGTTCGCGGACGTCCGCGTCGTCGCGGATCTCCCGATCGAGACGAGCACGCTCACGGTCGGGCGCGCGCCGATCTCCCTCGCGGTCGTCCTCGACACCTCCGGCTCGATGAGCGGCGAGAAGATCGAAGAGGCCCGTCGCTCGGTGCTCCGTCTCCTCGCCGACATGCGCGACGACGACGAGATCACAGTCATCCGCTACTCCGATACGAGCGAGCTCATCCAGCCCCTCGCGCGCGTCGGCAGCATTCGCCAGGCCCTCTCCGCGAGGATCGCCCGGCTCGACGCGAGCGGAGGCACGAACATCCCGAGCGGCCTCGCACACGGTCTCCGCGCGCTCGACGAGGCCACGCGCGGTCGTGTTCGCCGCATCGTCCTCGTGAGTGACGGCCTCGACAGCACGCGTGCCCAGGCGGAGAACCTCGCACGCTCGAGCTTCGCGTCGGGGATCACCGTGTCGTCGCTCGGCATCGGCCTCGACTTCGACGAGAGCTACATGGGCAGCCTCGCGCAGAGCGGTCACGGCAACTTCGCCTTCGTGAAGGACGGCGCGTCGCTCGCGAAGTTCCTTCATCGCGAGCTCGAGGAGACCGTGGGCACCACGGTCGAGAACGCTCGCGTGCGTCTCCAGCTGCCCGAGGGCATGCGCTTCGTCTCCGCGACCGGCGCCGACGCCGTGGTCAACGGCAACCAGGTCGAGCTCGCGGTCGGCTCGCTCTTCGCGGGCGACGAGCGCCGCGTGGTCGTCGAGCTCGCGGCAAGCACGTATCGCAGCGAGGTCGGCACGTTCGACATCGACGCTACGGCGAGCTGGAACCAGGTCGGCGGCGCCTCGTTCACGACGCGCGCGCCCCGGCTCTCACTCGTCGCGACCGCGGATGCATCCGAGGTGAATCGCGGCAAGGACGGAGCCGTGCTCGCGAGCGCCACGAGCGTCGTCGCGTCCCAGCGCCAGATCGAGGCCGCGAACGCCTATGCGAGCGGCGACGTTGCTCGCGCCGCGCAGATCGCCGAGAAGAACGAGCAGGCCCTCGCGGCGGCGATGGTCGCAGCGCCCGCGCCCGCAGCGACGTCGCTCGACACGCAGATGAAGGCGTATCGCAGCATGCGCAAGGGCTTCGCCACGGTCTCGCCGAAGAGCGCCGAGGGCCGAGCCGCGGCCAAGGAGGCCGCCGTCAAGGACATGGGCAACATGAACAGGAGCACGTTCTAGGTCATGAAGAAGGTCGCCTTCGTCGTCGCTGCCGGGTCGCTCTTCGTCCTCGCGCCCATCGCGAATCGCTTCGGGCCGGTCGTCTCGTCCGTAACGCTCGTCTGGCTCGGTGTGCTCCTGGCCGTGTGCGCGAGCGGCACGACCCAGTCGATGTCCATCGCGAGCGGCGCGCTCGGGGCGTTCGGCAGCGGCATCCTCGCAGGGGTCTCGCCGGCCGCCGCGGGCGCCGTGATGGTCGCGGCTGCGTTCGCCGAGCGAACCACGCGCATTCGCTCGCGGACGGCGCGTGCGGTGCACGTGCTCGTCGCGCTGGTGGGCGGCGCCCTCGCCGGTACGCTCTCGACGGCGTTCGGCTCGTCGTCGATACCGGTGATGGCGGTCGCGACCCTCGTGGCCGCCGTGCTCTCTGCGCTGCCGCTCCTCGTCGAGGCGGACGACCCCGTCGCGCATGCGCTCGACCAGGCGGCGGCGAGCGTCAGTCAGCCGGCGCGGTCGGCGCTCCTGCAGGGAGCCGAGCTCCGTCGAAACGCGGCGGAGGTTCCCCTCGACAGCGGCACCGCTGCTCGCGTGAAGAAGACGTGGCAGTCGCTCCTTCGCCTCGCCGAGGCGCGCGTGCGGCTCGAACGGTCGCGTCCGAAGACGCTCGTTCGCATCGCCGACGCGTCGAGCCTTGGTGCCGCATCGCACACCCCTCAGCTCTCGCTAGCCCTCGAGGCGCCGCCGTCGAAGGCGCTCGTTGCACCGTCTGCGGCCGATGCCGTTCTCGACATGGTCGACCAGCGGCTCGCCGAGCACGTGACCGTGCTCGCCAAGGCCTACACGGCGGTCGACACGGCGCGCGCCGCGGCGATCGGCCTCGAGGACGCCGACCTCCGCACGGTCGACTCGCTCGGCGACTCGCTCGAGGACGAGAGCCGCGCGATGATCGAAGTGAAGGGCGCGAGCGCTTGAGCTACTTGAACTGAGCGGCGCCGGGGACGACCTTGCCGGCCTGCACGTCGGTGATCTTGTCCTCGAGCACCTGCCCGTCGGCCGCGGTGATGCGCAGCGTGAGGCCGTCGGGTTGGACGCCAACGCCCATGTCGTCGATGAAATAGTTGTACTCTGCACGCGGCATGTCGGTGAACGTGCCGTTCTGCTTGTATTCGAGCTTCGTGATGGGCAGGCGGTGGTTGCGCACCTGGATGGCGGTCCAGTACTGGGAGCTGCCGTCCTTGAACTCGAAGGACATCGCGCCCTTCACGTCGCAGGCGACCGCCTGGTACGTGATCGACACGCGGCCGTTGACCTTGTCGGCGATCTTCGCGAAGGCCTGCTCGCTGAGGTCGAGGTGGCCCTTCTCGCACCCCGGACAGAGGTCGACGATGCGCAGCGTCACCTTGCCCTTCGGCCCCGACACGTCGAAGCAGGCGCCGCACACCGCGGAGGCCGCGTACTCGGGGGCGTTCATCGCGGCGATGTCGGTGTCGGCCGTGACGCCGTAGCCGCACGCGACGGCGCCCGACCCCGAGTAGTCGTAGTAGGTCGCGATCCCTTGCTTCTGCTCGCTAGAGAAGGTGGTGCCGGAGGCCCCGGACGACCCGGAGGACCCGGAGGACCCGGAGGACCCGGAGGACCCGGACGACCCGGACCCGGAGGACCCGGACGACCCGGACGACCCGGAGGAGCCCGGGTCGGTGCTGCTGCTGCTGCTGCAGGCGGCCACGAGAGCGAGGAGAGCGAGGGGGAAGAGGAGGGACAGCGAGCGCT